>Ga0209344_10003920_pt1 | contig 14181 bp, 12 predicted proteins | sample Cruoilmetagenom6_FD_187293 | JGI IMG/M metagenome (GOLD analysis project Ga0209344, IMG submission 187293) | Oil polluted marine microbial communities from Coal Oil Point, Santa Barbara, California, USA - Santa Barbara Oil Seep Sample 6 (SPAdes)... | ecosystem: Environmental > Aquatic > Marine...
TTGAACACTCCAGTGGGGATACTGGTTGGGTGATTGTTACCCGCCTGCCCCGGCACATACTCATCCATGAGCCAGCGCGCGGCCTGGAAATCCAGCATGAATGTTTGCGCCTGCAGCAAAGATGTCTGCACCCATTGCCCCTCCCCGGAGCGCTCACGCTCCAGCAGCGCCATGAGAATAGCCTGGGCGCAAAACAGCCCCGCTGTCAGATCGGCAATAGGAATACCCACCCGCATCGGCCCTTCGCCCGGTTTGCCGGTAATCGACATCAGACCGCCCATGCCCTGGGCTATCTGGTCAAAACCCGGCCGGTCGCGATAGGGGCCGTCCTGGCCAAAGCCCGAGATTGATGCGTAAACCAGCCCCTTGTTGAGGGGTTTCAGGCTCTCATAGTCGATTCCCAGGCGCGTCTTCACGCCGGGACGGAAATTCTCCACGACCACGTCGGCTTTCGCCGCCAGCTTTTTAAAGATTTCCACGCCGTCTTCGGATTTGAGATTGAGCGTGAGGGCGCGCTTGTTGCGATGCAGGTTCTGAAAATCAGGGCTACCGCGCGGTCCGCCCATGGCACCCTTATCATCGCCGCCCGGCTCTTCAATCTTGATGATATCCGCGCCCCAGTCGGCCAGTTGCCGCACGCAGGTTGGGCCCGAGCGCACCCGCGTCAGATCGAGAACCGTATAAGGCGACAGAGCGCTTTGCGAAGCATCAGAGGGCATGGTTCGGCGTTTTAAGGTGCGTTGGTTTGGACACTGCCCGCCAATATAAAGTCTATTTGGCCAATTACGGCAAGCGGGTCTGCACAAGAAAGTATCGGCGCGAGGATGCCCCCGCGCCGAAAATGATCGATCATCATCAGCGGCTGATACGTGAGATTTTTGTCCCCTCAAGGGTGAGATTGTACATCAGCCCTTTATTGTTAAAGACAAAGCCGATGATCGGATCGAGAATATCGTTGGTATCGATATTGCCGCCAACGCCAACCGTGATAAGCGCGACCGATCCGTCCACGCCGACCTTAAATCCGGAGCGCGACTGGAAACCCGCCAATGCCGCCGGGGTCATGAACATGATCACGACCGAGCGCGTCTGAACACCGAGCTGAAAGCCGAATGACGCACCGATAATATTGTAATAACCCGCCGTTTTCCCGCGTATATGCATAACGCCTTCGCCATATTCTCCGCCGATGGCAATGCCTGCTTTGACGATCGAGGGAAAAACGAGGATTGCTTCGGCTTTGTTGGCCAGCTCACGTCCATTGATGACGCGGGCAAAAAACTTGTTCAGCGTCTCCTGGGCATCGGCATCTATCGAGGCACCGGACGCCGCTCGGGCGGCGTTGGGTGCGTAGAGTGAGACTGCGCACAATACAAAAAAGGATACAAAAAGAAGTCTAATAATTACCCGCATGATTTAAAAGTCCTTCTAGAATCCAGCACGATTATGAATTAATTCATGCTGCATATATAGCCAAAAAAAGGCCTGATGAAGAATCATTCCCGCGATCATTCGCCTCTGGAACGTCCTCTATTTTCCACCCAAATACGAATCTATCCAGCGCTCATAGTCGATGTTGTGTTTGACTGCGGCGGTCAATTCACCTGAAGGCAACCCCTGCAAATCGGCTGGCTTCGTCCCCTCCCGCAACGCCTTCATGGTTTCATGGACTGCCCTGTAGGCTGCCGCTATGGGCTGGTGTCCCTGCAGGCACAGACGCACCCGGTTAGTGGACAGATAGTCAACATCCATGATTTCCGGACCCGCCCCGCCGATAATGAGTGGTAGCTTAACCGCAGCTGAAGCGGCTTCAAGCTGCTCCTTGGTCTTGACGCCAACGAGAAAAATCGCATCGACACCGCATTTCTCATATGCGGTAATCCGCGCCACCGCGTCATCGATGGAGCTCTTCCACATCGCGCTGGTGCGCCCAACGATTGCCAGACCGGTATCGCGCCGGGATTCCAGCGCGGCGTTCATTTTGCCAACGCCCTCTTCCAGGGACGTAAATTCGACCTCTCGCGGTGCGCCATAAACCATCGGCAGGACCGTATCCTCGATGGACATGCCGCAAATACCGCTCGTTTCGAGTTCCTCAACCGTGCGCATGACATTGAGCGCATTGCCGTAACAGTGGTCGGCATCAACCATCACAGGCAACTCGCCCGCGCGGCAGATGCGCCGGCACTGCTCGGCGAACTCGCTCATGGTTATGACTATATGATCCGGCGCGCCCAGAACCGTGAGGGAAGCAACCGAACCTGCGAACAAGCCCGTCTCGAACCCTAGGTCTTCGGCAATGCGCGCGGAAATAGGATCAAAGACGGACGCTGGATGTACGCAGCGATCACCTTCCAATATGGCGCGAAAAACCTCACGCCGCTTCTTGAAACGCATTTATTTTCCCCCTGATTTTTTTATACGTAACCCCTAGTCCGACCCCGCCACCTTCATAACGAATGGATTACCGGATCCTTCCCCGGTATTGATCATCACGCTCTTGGTTTGCAGATAGGCGTCGATGGCTTCAGCGCCGTTTTCGCGCCCGATGCCGGACTGTTTATAGCCGCCGAAAGGCGACGTGACCGAAACCGCCCGGTAGGTGTTAATCCACACGGTGCCCGCGCGCAGCCGCTTGGCCATGATGGTGGCCCGCTTGAGATTTTGCGTCCACACGCCCGCGGCGAGCCCGTAAACCACATCATTGCCGATTGCTATGGCGTCTTCTTCATCCTTGAATGTGATGACGGAGAGAACCGGGCCAAAAACCTCTTCCTGGGCGATACGCATGTCATTGGTGACCCGGTCAAAGATCGTTGGCTTGACGAAATATTTACCGCCACCCTCATCCTCGCTGGCGGCCTCGCCGCCGAGGACGCAAGTTGCGCCGTCATCCCTGGCAACACCGATATAGTCGAGAATTTTTTGATATTGAACCGGGGTCGTGACCGGGCCGACTTGTGTCTCTGCAAGTTTGGGGTCGCCCATGCGCGCCGCCGATGCGACCTCGATGAGCTTCTCCATGAATTCGTCGTGGATGCTTTCCTGAACCAGCAGCCGCGACCCGGCGATGCAGGTTTGACCCGTGGCGGCGAAGATGCCGGAGATGGCGCCGTTCACCGCATCGTCCAGAATGCAATCGTCGAACACAATGTTGGGCGATTTACCGCCCAGCTCCAGCGAGACCTTTTTCAAGCCCTTCGCGGCCGTCTCATAAACACGCCTGCCCGTAAGCCCGCCACCGGTGAAGGCGACCTTGGCAACCTTCGGGTGGGCGACAAGCGGCTCGCCCGCTTCCTTGCCGGTGCCCGTTACCACATTGACGACGCCGGGCGGAAAGCCCGCCTCATCGACCAGCTCCATAAATTTCAGTAGCGACGCGGAGGTAAATTCCGACGGCTTGATGACGCAGGTGCACCCTGCCGCCAAAGCCGGAGCCACCTTCCAGCCTGTTAGCATCAGCGGCGAGTTCCACGGTATGATCATGGCGCAAACGCCAACCGGCTCGCGCAATGTGTAGTTGAAGGTATCGGGCTTGTCCGAAGCTATGACCGAGCCGGTGATCTTGTCAGCCAAGCCACCATAAAAATAGAACCACTCGGGGAGATATTTGCATTGCGCCGCCATCTCGGAGATGAGCTTGCCGTTGTCGCGCACTTCCAACTGCCCAAGCTCATCCGCGTTTTCAGCGATGAGATCGCCAAGTTTGCGCATCATGCGCCCGCGCGCCGTTGCTGTTGTCTGCGACCAGGGGCCGCTATCCCACGCCGCGTAGGCGGCCTCGACCGCCTTGTTGACGTCCGCCTCGCCGCATTTGGGGATCAGCGCCCAGGGCTCGCCCGTATAGGGGTCTTCGCTCTCGAATGTCTCGCCGCTTATGGCGTCACACCATTTTCCGTCAATATAGGTTTTATATGTTTTCAATTCGGACATCGGTCGCGCCCTCCCTTACAAGTGATAAATCTCAAATTTCGGCTGATTTGGGGGCATCATGGTGGAAACGCCTTTAGGATGTGACATTGCCTCTGATCCGACCTGGATTGACTGGCGGGTTTATGTTCAGTTTTTTGCTGTCGTTAAATGAATACAACCGGGCTTGTTATCTCTTGGACCGGCAGTGCCCCATATAGACTTTCATATTAAAGCCAATTCACAGTGTCCAACTCCGCCAAACGCGCAAATCTGAAAAGCTCAGCCTCCAGTCTCTCTCTACGCCCTGCTCCCCATTTAATCCCTTCTTCCGGCCAGAAATTGATTACATTCAGACACCCGGCCTTGCGATCTCCTTTGGCTTCTATCCTGCCCACGAAGTGATCCCCTTCAAGCAATGGATAGACATAATATCCCCATTGCCGTTTTGCGGCAGGCACAAAGACCTCCAATTTATATTCAAACCCGAACATCGTCTTCAGTCGCACCCGATCACGCACGGCTGGATCAAATGGATTGATTATTCTCATCCGCGAGGAAGCGGACGGTATATTCTGTATGCGCTCTTTAATATCGAGTAGCGCATAGGATGTGATCCATTCCCCACTGTCCGTTTCCCACTCCACGGGTATGACATCATCTTTGTTTGTCTCAATCCAGAACTTTACCTCTTTGACATCCTTCGCCTCCCAAAACTCCTTGATCTGTTTCATGCTGCCAACCGCCAGACATTCAAGCGCTGCACGGCACAGCCAGTCAATCTGCTTTGATTCAGAAATCCCCGCATCTCGAAACTGCTCTGGAATGACCCGTTCGGGTAAATCGTAGAATTTATGAAAATTCTCACGGTGTGATGTGGTCAGGTCGCCTGTATACCAAAGATAGTCCAGCACCCGTTTATGAGGCGGGCTGGACCATATCTTTTTCTTTCCCTTGGCCTTGCTATCAAAGTCTTTGGTGGAAAGAGGCCCTTCCGCTGTAATGCGTTCGATCAGAATATCCTCCCAGTCCCTGATCAGCTCAGGATTATGGTAGGAAGCCCCATCGAGCTTTGCTTTGAGCCTGTTAAATCTCCTTTGCCACATGGGATAAGCGTCCATGGGAAGGACAGCTGCATCATGGGTATAATGTTCAAATATATGCTGTTGTGACCGAAGCAGCTCATCCAGCATTGGCTCGCGGTATTTTTGATGGCGGCTCCATAAAATATGGTGATGGGCACGGGATACATTCTGAATCGCATCCAGCTGAATAAATCCCAGTTTCTTGATGATTTTAACAACATCAAGCGGCCCTGATGACGATGACAGAAGGCCATTTGTATCGAGCCATAGACGCCGCATCATGCGATTATCAAGAGTGAGAGCCACCTTAACGTTTCCTTAAATCCTGCAAATGAATTTAAAATCCAAAGCACTGATTTTTAGTAATTCTGTATGAAAGGAATACAATCTGTAGCGCTGTTACAAGACTTCATTGCTTTGGCGGGACCAGGGCCAGGGATCTAGTTGTCCCTGGTGGCAATTTTTCCATAAACTGCGAGCGCCCTCTCGCGCCCTTCACTCAATTTAATGATGGGTTCAGGATAGGTTTCACCAAGCGTAATCCCGGCCTTTGCCAGTGCGATATCACTTGACCGCCAGGGCTCATGAATTTTGCTTGCGGGCAGTTTTTTCAGCTCCGGCACCCACGATTTTACATATTTGCCTTCGGGGTCGAATTTCCTGCCCTGGAGAACGGGATTGAATATGCGCGAGAAAGGCAACGCGTCCGCGCCGCAACCCGCCACCTTTTGCCAGTTTACCGAATTGCTGGCCAGATCCGCGTCAACCAGCGTGTCCCAGAACAATTTCGCTCCGCTCTGCCAGGAAATCAGCAGATGTTTCACGAGAAACGACCCCACAATGATGCGAACCCGGTTGTGCATCCAGCCCGTGGTCAAGAGCTCGCGCATACCAGCATCGATGATGGGATAGCCGGTGCGCCCCTCGCTCCAGGCAAGCAGGTTTTTATCATCCTCGCGCCAGGGAAATTTCGCGAATTCATGCCGCAGCGGTGAGGTGGTGAGGTGGGATAAGTGAAACAGAAGATGATGGCAATATTCGCGCCACAGCAGCTCATGCCGCAGGCTTTGAGCGCCAGCGCCAAGCTCGCCTCCCTTGGTGCGAGGTGAAGCGTGAATGACGTTCCAGAGCTGTCGTGGACTCACTTCTCCAAAATGCATATGGGGCGATAGCCTTGTAGTGCCATCCTTATCCAGCCTCAGGCGCGTTCTTCCATAGTCCTTGAGATTGCTTCGGATGAGCGCGCCAAGCTTGGTGGTTGCCCCGTCTTCGCCCGGCGTCCACGCGGCTGAAATCCCTCCCGCCCAATCGGGCTTTGTGGGCTGCAAATTCCACGCATCGAGCGCATCGCTGCCCACCCCGTCCGGAACACGGGCAAGAGCGGCTGGCGCCTTGAGCGCCTCGCCAGCCGGAGCCTCGTTCAGACACGCTGTATGGAAGGATGCAAAAACGCGATAGGGCTCGCTAGATGCTTGTTTGATGTCTTCGGGTTCGAACAAAAGCGAGCCTGAGAAACGGCGGCAACGCACACCCGTCTTCTCCAGCAAACCATGCAGCTTACGCTCAAGCTTGATTGCCCAGGGTTCATAGCCCCGGCTCCAGAAAATTGCGCCCGCGTCCGTCTCACGTACCAGATCGCAAAGCACATCCAGCGCCGGCCCGCGCGCAAGTATCAAGCGGGAGCCAAGCTTGCGCAAATCCGCATCCAGGCTTTTGAGACTTTCATGCAGCCACCAACAGCTTGCGCCGCCGCGCGCCCACCGCCCGGGCGTCTCATCATCGAGCACATAAACCGGGATGAGCGGCGCACCGGTTGCCGCTGCCGCTGACAGCGCCGCATGATCATGCAGCCGCAAATCGGCCCGGAACCAGACGATGATGGGCGCTGCCGTCATTTTCCTCGCGCGTCTCCGCTTTGGTAAAAAACAATTCTGCCACTGTCACTCACACCGCTTAAAACAATTCGCGATTGCACCAGCAATGCAGGGGTTCAATTGAGGTGTTTATGTGGTTTTGGCCGGTTTGCGCAACTGCTCGGCATACACCTTGATGGAATGCTCCATCGTGCGGTCCGCATCAATGGATTCGCGCGTCTCGCTCGCGAATGGCGTTTTGGCCAATATCCGGAAAATCTCCGCCGCGCCGTCATGAAACCCTGAACTCACACCGGCATCGGAAAATGTGGCAGCAATCTCTTCCATTTCACCAATCCAGCGTTGCGAATCCGCCGGCAGGCGCGGGATACGCTCACGCATCGAGTTCAACGCTCCCTGCTGGCTGTTGGCAAACTCTCTGGTTAAAACTTCACTCAATCCCAGCTGTTCGGCGGTCAGCATCACTGCCGTCTGGAGCGTCCATTTGCCTTTGGTGAGAGCCGCGTAACACATTTTCATACCCGACGCCGCACCAACACCGCCCTCCAGCGGCAGCACCTGAATACCCTTGCCATCTAGAGCCTCCATGGGGGCTGTATCAGCTCCGCTCACATAAAACCGCGGCGCACCGCCCTTGCCCGGCGCAAGGCCGATGATGCCGGCATCGATATAAGATGCTCCGGCCCTTTCAATTACCGCGCCCACCTTAGCGCTCAACATCGGCGAGATGGCATTGCAGTCCACATATACCGGTGTCGACCCGGCTTCCCCCATTGCTCTGGCGACGCCCTGCGCCTGCGGCAAAGCGCTTGCCGGGGGGAGAATCGACAGGATCATGTCTGCCTTGGCGGTGAGTGATTTAAGATCACCGGCATCTTCCAACCCTGCAGCCTTCGCCATGGAACGCGTATGGTCGCTGCGCCCCTCAAGGCATGTCAGGACGCAGTGGCCATGTTCGCGCAAGACCCGGCCAACGGCGTGGCCCATATCGCCGGGCATCAGAACGGCTAATGTTGGGAGAGACATGATTGGTTTTTTTCCATGAAATTTATTGGACACATGAGAGTGTGTACCATATCCACGCTATCAGTTATGAAACCAGCGGAATGGCAATGGATAAAGCAACGCACATGCCGAATACGCGCCACATCTCTATCGCGCCTCTCATCGCAGGGGAAAACCTTTCGCTCATACGCGGAGGCCGGACGATTGTCGAGAAAGTGAACATCACCATTGCGCCTGGTGAAATCGTGACGCTCATCGGACCAAACGGTGCCGGCAAGACATCACTGGTGCGTATGCTGCTCGGGCTGGCCGTGCCAGCCAGTGGCACGATAACCAGAAAAAGCGGAACGATCATCGGTTACGTCCCGCAGCGCTTTGCCGTGGATGCCATCGTGCCTCTCAGCGTCGAACGGTTCCTGATGCTTTCGGGGCGCGGCAGCAAAGACCAGATAGGCCCGCTGCTAGAAGAAGTAAGCGCGGAGCATCTCGCACATGCGCAGATATCGTCGCTCTCGGGCGGTGAGTTCCAGCGGGTCCTGCTGGCCAAGGCGCTGATGGGTGACCCGCAACTGCTTGTGCTGGATGAGCCCGCGCAGAATGTGGATTTTTCCGGCGAAGCGGAACTCTACCGCCTGATTGAGGCGATCCGCGATTCGCGCGGCTGCGGCATCTTGATGATCTCGCACAATCTGCTCGTGGTGCTGGCGGCCAGCGACCGGGTCATATGTCTCAACCGCCATGTTTGCTGTTCGGGCATGCCCAGATCAGTCGCCAAGCATCCCGAATATGTGCGCCTGTTCGGCGCCAAGGCAGCCCAAGCCTTCGCCATCTATTCCCACACCCACGATCATGAACATGAATTGTCGGGAAAAGTGGCGGACAGTCCGCATTCAAATGGCTAGACTGGAATAACTTTCAGGCCCCGCAGCTCAGTTGGATAGAGCATCAGATTCCTAATTGGGAGACGGTACTCCCGAACTTCGGGGTTCGCGTATCGCAGGGAGGCACCAAGTCCTTGACGATTCTTCATGGCAAGGACCGCAGACGGATCACGGTCGGCCGATATCCAGCTATATCGTTATCGCAAGCCCGGGCCGAGGCCAAAAGGCTTCTGGCCGAGATTACGCTGGGAATGGATCGCCCACCCGCCATCTCATTTGGCGAAGCGCTTAAGCGGTTTCTGACGGCCCACTGCAGACAGCGAAACAAGCCTGCGACGGCAAAAGAGACGGAGCGGTTATTGAGAAAGAAATTCCTCCCCAAACTCCGCCGCTACGTACTTGATGAGATCACCACGCACCACATTACCTCTATCGTGGACAGGCTGCTTCCTATGCCATCAGAAGCCTGCCACGCCTTCACGGCGGTGCGTACCATCTTCCGCTGGTGCACGAGAAGGCGCTACATTCCGCATAGTATAAGCGAGGGCCTACAGCTCCCCGCGAAGCCGGATAGCAAAGACCATGTGCTCTCCGATCAGGAACTCGTGTACGTTATCCGCGCCGTATCCTGCGGCGTATGTCTTTTACATGTTTCTCAGCCGATCCATTCGGCACTGTCTTCGTTCTCATCCTCAATCCCTCAATGGGTAACGATGAGCCAAAAACTCTCCCTTAGCAAAACAACTCAATCTGCCTAAAAGGCCGTGACGGGATACAATGCGACTAAAAGAAAGTGATATTTACTTAAGTCTTTGAAAAGCTTGGCGCGCCCGGGAGGATGAAAATGGGTACTGGGTGCTGGAAGTTAAATTTCACCCGCTAAAATGCATTTAGCTCACAAGTGGGTTTGGCACCTACGATGTCCGCATTACCGCTCTAAAGCGGACATAAAACCGCATGCTCCGGAATGTCCGCTAAGTGCCATTAGCCTACCCCCATCAAATCATCGGTGAAGCACTGCACCTTTACAGTGCAGCTTATCGGGCAGACCTATCGCTTATCTATAAGCGGCATCTATTTCACCGAATCCCAGCCTTGCCCGGTCCAGATAAATGTCTCGCCGTTCGGGGTGTTCATCACATCACCGACTTGCCTTTCCTGAGCGGGCGGGAGGTTTGTAGCGTTAAAGATGCGTTGCACGTTTGGTTGCTGCGTCAAATCGTTACCATCAGGACTTTCGGTCGACATCAGTTCAGACTCTAGTGAACGCTCCGGCACGATTGTGATTGCACCAAGCATGAGACTGGCGGCAATCAGCCAACTTCCAAATATGCGCCCGGCAACACGGAGCCAGGAGTCGTCGAAAAACCGCCGTGCTATGTCTGACATGGCGGTCGATGCGATAACGACTGTCATACAGCCCAAAGCGCTTGCCGATGAAAACCAATCGCTGTCGTAAGTACCTGGGCTCTCCAGGGTAATGAACAGGCCGACGGCAAGACCGCAGATGGTGGATACGAATGGATTGAACCACCTGCGCGCCCGGAGCGGGAGCAGTAATGTTCCACCTGTGGTTATACCCATTGTGGGTATGAGAACAGGATGTGTTGTGATGAGTTCGGCCAACGGTTCATAAAAGAGGACAACCGGCTCGGCCAGTTGAATTGCTAACCACAAAGTTGATGTGAATATTGCTAGACTTGCAAAAAGTCCGAGGAAGTCTCTTGCGCTGGTCAAAACGACCCCGCAGGCGATCAGCATACAAAGAAGGCCGTACCTGAAGACAGGTAGCATAAACCCATTGCTGACGTAGCCCGAGATTTCTTCTGGAACCGTAAGCCTCAGGCCAGCCGCACAGCTGCAAATGCCGATAACAGCAGTGAGATAGACTGCGTAGAGACCGCGTCGCGAAGTGTTCGCAGGAGAAGAATTCACGCGAGAAGCGGAACGGATGCGAAATAGAGGCCTGCCGCAGCGATTAAACCGCCAAGAGCCCGCGAAAGCCGTCCCTTCCAAGGTCGCCCAAGAATGTACCCAATGCTAATACCTGCGATATGGATCACGCCCGTGGCTACGACAAAGCCGATGGCATATGAGGCGGGGTCGACGGCCCGCGGCAACTCAACTCCATGTGCGTAACCATGAAAAATCGCGAAAACGCTAATGAGCAACAAGACAGCCCACTCCGGTGCTTGCCAGGCGAATGCAATGGCAAGCCCCAGAATAAGAACAGATAGGGCGATACCAAGCTCGACGTATTGCAAGGCAAAGCTGCTCATGCCGAGGATGCCGCCTGCTGCCATGATGAGCGGGAATGTGACCGGCAATGTCCAGACATTGCGCCCGCCCATCTGCGCCCCCCAGATGCCGACGGCAAGCATGGCAAGGAAGTGATCAATCCCGATAATCGGATGTATGAAACCGCTCTGAAATCCGCCAAGCGCACCACTTTCTACATGTGCTGATGCCGACTCTGGCACATGAGTTGCGAACGCTAGGATCGCCAGAAACCGCCAGGATGTTACCGTGCGGCACACGTACCGAGCCCCAAATATTTTCATGATCAGGATCTCTCATTCAAGATTCGAAGACACCAATCGAGGCATCGTCTGCGATTTCTTGGATAATTATCATGCCGCTGCCTCAGCACGCTGCCAGATAGGGAATGGGTCTGGCAAGTCGGGGAGAGCGCCGGGGCCAGGTGCGAGATCCTCTGGCAAGAGGCAGGCATCGATCCGCGCCTTCAGCACAGCCCAGTCGATATTGGCGCCGATAAAGACGATCTCCTGCCGCCGATCTCCCCAGGGTTCTACCCAACGCTCAGCCACATAGGTGCGAACTGATACGCTGTCTGGCCAACGCTCCATTGGTACGGATGCCCACCACGTTCCTAATGGTTCAATACTCGACAAGGAACCGGCCAACGAATACTCGGCTACCCATTCAGGCCGCGTGGCGATCCAGAAATGCCCCTTGGCGCGAATGACGCCAGGCATAGCGCCGTTCAGCACGGCCATGATCTTTTCAGGTTCAAATGGCTGCCGCGCCCGGTAGACGAAACTCGCCACGCCGTACTCTTCTGTCTCTGGCACATGATCAGCGAAACCATAAAGCTCCTTGGCCCACAACGGGTGTTCTTGTGCCTTCTCGAAATCAAAGAGTCCGGTGTCCAGAATCGCGTCTGCAGGTGCATCGGAGTGGTTAGTTTCAATGATCCGTGCGTCGGCATTCAGGCTGCGGATGATTTTTCGTGCCGCGTCCACCTGATGCGGTTCCGCATCGTCCACCTTGTTGAGAATCACCACATCGGCGAACTCGATCTGGTCAGTTAGCAGATGAACTAGCGTCCGCTCGTCTTCCTCACCCAGCGTTTCACCCCGGTCGCTCAAGAAGTCGTGGCTGGAATAGTCTTTGAGCAAATTCACCGCATCCACGACCGTCACCATCGTATCGAGACGGGCGACGTCCGACAGGCTCGAACCCGCCTCGTCACGGAATTCAAATGTGGTGGCAACGGGCAGCGGCTCTGAAATTCCAGTTGACTCGATCAGCAAATAATCGAACCGCCTGTCTCCTGCGAGGCGGCGCACTTCGGCCAGGAGGTCGTCACGCAGCGTACAGCAGATACAGCCGTTCGACATCTCCACCAGTGTCTCGTCGGTGCGGCTGAGCTCCGTATCGGCACGCACGAGATCGGCGTCGATGTTCACCTCGGACATGTCATTGACGATGACGGCGACTCGACGGCCATCACGGTTATTCAACACGCGGTTTAAGAGTGTAGTCTTTCCGGCTCCAAGAAAGCCGGAAAGAACGGTAACTGGAAGGCGAGTGTCTTGCGCGTTCACGATTTCATTTTCCTTTTTTTATGAACTCAATGCCTGTGCCAGTATCATCGCGTTGTGGCGCATCATGTCGAGATACACAGGCGCCGGGCCGTCCGGCCCAGAGAGCGCACCAGGATAGAGCGTGCCACCGATGCTGGCGCTGGTCTCCCGCGCGATCTGCTCAAGCAGGCGGCTATCAGTGATATTCTCGACGAAAACTGCCCTGATCTTGTCCTTGCGGATCCGCTTGATAAGACGTGCAACGTCTTTGGCAGACGCCTCCGACTCTGTGCTGAAGCCCTGCGGAGCGAGGAATGTGAGCCCATAGTCACGGCCAAAATACTGGAAAGCATCATGCGAGGTTACGATCTTGCGACTGGCTTCGGGAACTGCAGAAATAATCTGGCGTATCTCCTTATCCAGTGCGCGGACCTTTTCCACATAGTTGGCGCGGTTCCGGTAGAACATGGTTGCTCGCTCCGGATTGGCCTGGGCCAACCCGGCGGTGATATTATCCACATAAAAGATAGCATTGCGCAGGCTCTGCCAGGCATGGGGGTCAAACGCGCCGTGATCGTGCTTGTCATGACTCTCATGGTCTGCGTGCTTGTCGTGGTCATCGCTATCTGCATGCTTGTCATGATCCTCATCCTCGTGGGCAATCGGCTCGATCCCCTGGGTTGCCACTACGCGCTTGCCCTTGAAGTCAGACGCATCGATCAGGCGGTGAAGCCAGCCTTCGAAACCCAGCCCATTCACGACTAGGAGCTTCGCTTTGCTCACCGCTCGCGCGTCTGCTGGCGTGGGCTGATAAACGTGTGCATCGCCGTTAGGGCCGACCAGAGTTGTTACAGCAACATGCTTGCCCCCGATCTGCTTCACCATGTCGCCGAGGATCGAGAAGGTCGCAACGACGGGGATGGGTCCTTTTGACTGTGCGAAAACAGGCGTGGCAAGTGAGAATGCTACAAAGGCTGCGGCGCATTTCAGGAAAGTTCTACGGGCTATCATGGGTATTCCTTTCAGAATTCAAAGTGAGGGCGCGGCAGAACCCGCACGACAAGACCACCTACCGGCCCGAAAACCAGCGATACCCCATAGGCAATACCGGCCACGAGGATGATCGCCGGCCCGGACGGCAGACTGAAATAGTAGGAGAGCAGTAATCCGATCAGACTAGACAGCATGGCGACAAAGACCGCGCAGATTATGAGCCAGCCGATTGTTACAGCCCAGAAGCAAGCGGCGGCGGCTGGAAGGATCATGATGCCAACAGCCATAAGCGTGCCAAGCGCGTGAAACCCGCCGACGAGGTTCAGCACCACGAGCGCGAGAAAGGTGAAATGCGTTACCGCACTGAGCCTACTGACAGAACGAAGGAACTGCGGATCAGCGCATTCAAGAACCAGCGGACGAAGCATGGCTGCGAGGGTTAGCACCGACAAGCTCGCGATAGAGCACAACAGGATCAGCGCTACATCGTCGAGCGCCAACACGGTGCCGAAGAGCACATGCATTAGATCAATATTGCTACCACGGGTTGAGACAATCAGCACCCCCAGCGCGAGCGAGATCAGGTAGAAGGCTGCTAGGCTCGTAT
>Ga0209344_10003921_pt1 | contig 14179 bp, 8 predicted proteins | sample Cruoilmetagenom6_FD_187293 | JGI IMG/M metagenome (GOLD analysis project Ga0209344, IMG submission 187293) | Oil polluted marine microbial communities from Coal Oil Point, Santa Barbara, California, USA - Santa Barbara Oil Seep Sample 6 (SPAdes)... | ecosystem: Environmental > Aquatic > Marine >...
TAAGGTCTGACCACTGCCCCCCGATAGTGAAACCGCCACCCGCACCACCTGCACGCAAAAGCTCCAGGCGAACACCAGCGACATGACCTTAACGCTAAAATAGTTCTTGTCTCCTTCGCGAGGCCACAGGGCGCGTACGAACAGCACGTCGAAGGCTCCAATGATCAAACTTGAGAGAACGGCGCGCGCCATAAAGCTGGGCTCAAAGACAGTCCAATAGACCATCGCCGACATGAGGACACAATACAGCACAAGATGCACTGCAGGCCGGATCGGCCTGCGCATCATAAAGGCAATATTACCCTGCCAGATGAAATGAAAACCTAAGATCAACAAACCATTGCCAAGCAAAATAGACGCGGTCAATGGGATGGCGTTGCGCAGTGTAAAGGCCAGCAAGGCAAGCGTCACGCACACCCGTCCCAACGTCCACAAGTTAACGCCAGGAATCGACCTGTTGAGGTGCCAGGCAAAGATCAAGATGGTGGTGGCGAGCAAATGCGTAAGCGTCAGTGCAATCAGCAACGTGAAAGAATCTAAGGTCAATACAAACCGCCCGTTCCCGCCGCAGGTGCTTCGCCGCCCCCGTTGCTTCCTTCCGCGCCCAAGACTTGGGCGTTGTCGCGCGGCACCGTGCCGGGTTTAAAGGCCTCTAGGATGACGCCTTTGTCGCCGCTGTGCGCGGGCAATCCGGTGGTCGCATTGATGCGCACCAGATGCACGCCGGATGGCAAGCGAAACGGCACTGGGGGCTGACCTTCCAGCGCGTCTTTCATGAAATCGCGAAATATGGGCGAGGCCACCGATGCGCCTTGTTCACGCGGGCCCAACGAGCGTGGCTCGTCAAATCCGGTGAATACCCCCACCGCCAAATCGGGAGAAAAGCCGATGAACCATGCGTCGCGGGCGTCATTGGTGGTGCCGGTTTTGCCGCCGAGCGGCTTGCCCACCGCTTTGACCCGGCGCCCGGTGCCGCGCTGCACAGTGCCTTCCAACATCGAAACCATCTGATACGCGCTGGTGGCATCCGTCAACTGCTTGCGCTCGTCAGGCACGTTTGGCACCGGCTGGCCGGTCCACGCCACTGCTTCACAGCCCACGCATGGGCGCTTGTCGTGACGATAGACCGTATGGCCATTGCGGTCTTGAATGCGGTCGATAAAAGTCGGCCCGATCTGCTTGCCGCCGTTGACCAACATCGCATACGCCGCCGTCAAATCGAGCAACGTCGTTTCGCCCGCGCCCAGCGCCATAGACAGCTGTTCGGGCAGATTATCGATGATGCCGAAGCGCATTGCGTATTCGGAGATCTTTTCCATGCCCACGGTTTGCGCCAAACGCACAGTCATCAGGTTGCGCGATTTTTCGATGCCCAGACGCATGGTCGAAGGGCCGTAGAATTTTTTGGTGTAGTTGGCGGGCCGCCACTTCGGCAGCCCCGGCCCTTGATCGATCACGAACGGCGCGTCGAGGATCAAGGTCGAAGGCGTAAAGCCGCTGTCCAACGCCGCCAGATACACAAACGGCTTGAACGCCGATCCCGGCTGACGCTTGGCTTGGGTGGCGCGGTTGTATTCGCTGGCGTTGTAATCGAAGCCGCCCGACATCGCCAACACCCGGCCCGAATGCGGGTCGAGCGCCACGATGGATCCTTGAATTTCGGGAATTTGGCGCAACGCATAGGTGGCTGCTGGATAATCGACAGTTTGCTTCTTTTTACCTTTGCCGGTGGTATAGCTTTGCACCGCTTCCACCGCCACCACGTCGCCCACGGCCAGCACATCGGTGGGTCTATGCACCACTTTGTCCAGGTATTCACCCTTGAGCCACTTGCGCGCCCATTTCAGTTCGCGCAGAGGTATCAAAGCTGGGCCGACGCCTTTGACAATGACCGAAGCAAACTGGTCGTCTAGGGCCGTCACCACGGCAAGGTTCCAAGCCCCCAACGCCTTAGGCGCCGCCATGGTCTCAATCGTTACGGTGAACGCAGCGCGATCTTCGATGCGCGCGATGGGGCCGCGCCAGCCATGGCGGCGATCATACGTGATCAAGCCGTCGCGCAAGGTGCGTTCAGCGATTTTCTGCAAACGCGGGTCCAACGTGGTGTGAACGCTCAAGCCGCCGGTGTACAGCGCATCTTCGCCGTATTGGTCGTAGAGCGCACGGCGCACTTCTTCGGCAAAATAATTGGCGGTAACAAATTCGGCTTCGGCGCGGCTTTCCACCACCAGATCCTCGGCTTGGGCCATGCGGGCCTCGGCAGGGGTGATGTATTCGTCTTCGCGCATGCGTCCTATGACCCAGTTGCGCCGCGCCAACGCAGCGGCTTTTTTGCGCACCGGATGATAATTGCTGGGCGCTTTGAGCAATGCGGCGAGATAGGCGGTTTCGGCGATCGTCAGCTCATCAAGCGACTTGTTGAAATAGTTCAACGCCGCCGCAGCAACCCCGTAAGAGCCCGAACCCAAGTACACCTCGTTCAAATACAGCTCTAAAATTCGGTCCTTGGAAAAGGCCCGTTCGATGCGAAACGCCAAGATCGCTTCCTTGATCTTGCGCGAATACGACACCTCGTTGGTGAGCAGGAAGTTCTTCGCCACTTGTTGGGTGATGGTCGATGCGCCCACCGGGCGGCGGCCGGATCCGTAATTTTTGATGTTGGTCAGCACCGCGCGGGTCAAGCCCAGCGGATCGATGCCGGGGTGCGTGTAAAAATGCTTATCTTCCGCCGCCAAAACAGCCTGAATGACGCGCCGGGGCATGGCGCGGATGGGCACGAACACGCGCTTTTCTGTGGCGTATTCCGCCAACAATCGCCCGTCGCCCGCATGCACGCGGGTCATTACGGCGGGTTCATAGTGCGCCAACTGCTGGTAATCGGGCAAGCCCTTGCCGAAATGCCAAAACACGTAAACACCCGCCCCCGCAGCGGCGAAACCGCCGAACAGGACCAGACCGAACAACACCATAAAGATTTTAAATAATCGCTTCATTTCCAACAGAACTTAGGTGATCTCAGACCGTTACTCAATACGCGGATAATATGGCTCCCATATGACGGGCACGATCCGGGTGTGGCCAGGACACGAACCAAAATCGCATTGAGAAGAGATCGCCGAGCAGAGATCACTGCGTGCGCGCTTCTTGCGTTCCGGTGAAGTGACGGTCTATGCCTTTAACCATGGCCTCCGCCATTTTTCGCCGGTACGCGCGGTTGAGCAAATTGCGCTCATCTTGGCGATTGGACAGAAAGCCCGCTTCGACCAACACCGACGGCATATCGGGGGCCTTCAGCACCGCAAAGCCCGCAAAACGGTGAGAATTACGCAGCAGTTTGACCTGCCGGCGCAGCTCACCAACCAGTTCTTGGGCGAACCGGGCCGACTGATTCATGGTTTCACGCTGGGCCAAGTCCAATAAAATGTTGCTCACATCACGGCTTTCCGTGGACAGATCGATGCCCGCGATCAAATCGGCTTTGTTTTCCTTGGCCGCCAGTTTCGCGGCTTCTTTATCCGACGCTTTTTCCGACAGCGTATAGATAGAAAGGCCACGGGTTTTACGGTTGGGCACAGAATCGGCGTGGATCGACATGAACAATTCCGCCCCCGCGTCGCGCGCCACCTTGACCCGGTCACGCAAACGCAAAAAAATATCGCGGTCGCGCGTCAGCACCACTTTATAGCGCCCGGTGGCTTCCAAAGCCGTACGCAGATCGCGCGCCATCGCCAAAGTTACGTTCTTTTCATAAGTTTTGCCGATCCCGATGGTACCGGGATCGACCCCGCCATGGCCGGCGTCGATAGCGATGATGCGCTTTCCGGGAACTGAGGGTTTGCGCGGCGGCAGCACCGTCGTCGCCGTTTGAGGTTGCGCTGGCAAAACGATGGTCGGCGGGCTGTCCGGCGTGACCTTAGCCACCAGTTCATCGAGACTTTTGCGCGCTTTGGCCCGTTGCGCGGCCAGGGTTTCCAGAAATTCGGTTTCCGATGTCGGGGCCAAATCCAAAACGAACCGCCACCGTCCGCCACCCGCCGGCTTGAGCATGAAGCTGTTTTGCACGTTCACCGGACCTTTGACGTCCAACACCATACGCGACGTGCCGGGTGAAAACAGGCCGTAGCGCATGCGGCTTAGCAGGCCTTTGTTTTCCGCCGCACTTTGATTGTCCAGTTTCCAGTCCACTTCGGGGAAGTTGACCACCACACGATAAGGATCGGGCAAGGTGAAGACTTCAAACTTAAGAGAACGGTCAACATCCAAAACGATGCGCGTGCGCTCGCCATGCTGGCCGATGCGCACATCAGAAATTTGCGCCGATTTTGCAGCTGACGCCTGTTGCGCCGCCTGAACGGGTGCAACGAAGGGGGCGACAGTCTGCGTCAAGGCCAGCGCGAACAGCGCCACCCCCGCCAGCAGCCAACGTTTTGGCCCGTTTATCGGTGCGCAAAGGCTCATGGACGTGATCGGCTCCCGTTTCATGCTTTAAGTACATTTCTTCGTGGTTCTAGGGCGGCAATATAAATCAATAAGATGATTGTCTAATCAATTTACTACCGTTATCTTAACCCCCATCGGAATTTAATGGGTAAAATCCCATTATGTATCCGGTTTTTGAGAGTTTTCCGCAAGCGCGGAAAGCGGAAGGTGGCCATTCCCTTAGTCTATTCGCCACCATGAGGTTCCGCCAAAGGGCCCCTATGTAAATCGATGTGTAAATTGATGTCACATCAACATTACATCGTTTTCCCTTGGTTTTTAGGAATACCCCGCACGACTGCGCTTGCTATTGAATGAAGGTTTCAACCCTATGCTTGCCAGCAGCGCGCAAGCCGCAACGACACTGTTCCCTGCCGTCCATGTGACGGGAGATTCTGCCGTCTACACGACGGCGGACGTGTTTGCATGCGCGCCTGGCGGCAATCAAAACAGCGTATCCGGTAATCCCCCAAACCTTGGCTTAATCCTTGGCTTGGCCATATCCGGGTGCCCTTGGAGTTCCAGTTTAAATGACCAAACGCATGCTTATCGATGCGACCCACCCGGAAGAGACCCGGGTCGCGCTCGTGGACGGAAATCAGCTTGAAGATTTCGACGTTGAGGTATCTTCCAGAAGGCAGTTAAAAGGCAATATCTATCTCGCCAAAGTCGTCCGTGTGGAGCCGTCGCTCCAAGCGGCCTTTGTCGATTACGGCGGAAACCGCCATGGGTTCTTGGCCTTTAGCGAAATTCACCCCGATTATTATCAGATCCCGGTTTCGGACCGCGAAGAAGGCGAAGCCGAAGCCGTTGAGGCTGTGGAACCAGACGACGCAGTCAGCGAAGACGCGCCCGAAGCCACCGACGATACCGATAACGGCGATAACGACGTCGAACCTGGAAACGGCAACGGCGGCGCTGTCGAAACCGTCGGCGGCGACGAAACCGACGAAGTCGAAGCATCGCACCACCGCCGCGCGCCCAGCGCCAAGCAATACAAAATCCAGGAAGTCATCAAGCGCCGACAGGTGCTGCTGATCCAGGTCGTCAAAGAAGAACGCGGCAACAAAGGCGCGGCTCTGACCACGTATATGTCTTTAGCTGGTCGCTATTGTGTCTTGATGCCCAACACCGCGCGCGGTGGCGGCATTTCGCGAAAGATCACCAATTCCGCCGACCGCAAGTCGCTGAAAGCCATCTTGTCGAGCCTCGACGTGCCTGACGGCATGGCCGTCATCTTGCGCACTGCGGGCATTGGGCGCACCAAAGCCGAAATCAAGCGCGATTTCGAATACCTAATTCGCCTGTGGAACAACGTGCGCGATCTGACGTTGCAATCGACCGCACCGACGTTGGTGCATGAAGAAGGCGACATCGTGCGCCGTTCGATCCGCGATTTGTATTCGCGCGACATCGAAGACATCCAGGTCGAGGGCGAAGAAGCCTACCGCGCCGCCAAGGAATTCATGAAGCTGTTGATCCCCAGCCACGCGCGCAAGGTCAAACAGTACAAAGATACCGCCGTTCCGCTATTTCGCAGCGCCGGGGTGGAAAACCAGTTGGACGCGATCCACAACCCGGTGGTGCACCTGCCGGCGGGCGGCTATCTGGTGATCAACCCGACCGAAGCTTTGGTGTCCATCGACGTCAACTCGGGCCGGTCCACCAAGGAACGCAACATCGAAGAAACGGCGGTCAAGACCAACCTGGAAGCCGCCGAAGAAGTCGCGCGCCAATTGCGCCTTCGTGATTTGGCCGGTCTGGTGGTTATCGATTTCATCGACATGGACGTCAACCGCAACAATTCCCAGGTCGAACGGCGCATGAAAGAAGCGCTCAAACACGACCGTGCGCGCATCCAAGTGGGCCGCATCAGCCCGTTTGGCTTGCTGGAAATGTCGCGCCAACGTTTACGCCCCAGCCTGATTGAAACCTCGTCGGAACCCTGCCCGCATTGCGGCGGCACCGGCATCCGCCGCTCGACTGAGTCCACCGCGCTGGTGGTGTTGCGCGCCATTGACGAAGAGGGCGCCAATCACCGCGCTGCGGAACTGACCGTGCACGTGCCGACCTCGGTGGCGCTGTACATCTTGAACCACAAGCGCGACGCCTTGCTCGAACTTGAAGCCAAATACGGCATGCAGGTGATCCTGACCAACGACGACTCGTTGGTTCCGCCCGACCTGCGGTTGGAGCGCACCAAGAACCAGAACGGCGAAACCATTTCCGAAATGGTCGCCAACGTGCGCGCCGACGTCGTCGAAGACGCCAACCGCAAACGCAAGCGTCGCCGTCGCGGCCGCAAGCGTGACGAGGATGGCGCAGAAACGCAATTTGACGCCGCCGAGTCCACAGCAGCGTCTGACGAAGCCGAAGGCGAAAGCGTCGCTCAGGAAAGCTCTGAGGACGGCGAAACCGGCGAAGAAGGCAAAAGCAAGCGCCGTCGCCGTTCGCGCCGTGGCGGTCGTCGTCGTCGTAAATCCATCGAGGGCGCCGCTGAGGGCGTTGAAGGCGCAGAAGCAACTGAAGGCGAAGCCGCACCAGTCGAAAGCGCTGAAGGCGAAACCGAAGGCACTGAAGGCGAAGTCGCCGCTGCTCCCGAAGGCGAAGAAAAGCCCAAACGCCGTCGTTCGCGTCGTCGTCGCAAACCAGTCGAAGGTGACGCCGCTGAAGCTGCGAACGCCAATGAAGAGGGTGCTGTAGAGACTGTGGAACCCACAGGCGACGCGACGGCCCCTGAAGCGCCGGTCGAGCAGGTCGAGCAAGCCGCAGAGGGTGAAGAAAAACCCAAGCGTCGCCGTCGCTCACGCCGCAAGCCCCCAGCTGCGGAAGCGGAAGCTGGAACCGAAGCTGTTGCCGAAGGCGAAGCTGAAGCTCCCGTGGCAGACGCCACTGAAGCCGAAGAAAAGCCAAAGCGTCGCCCCCGCGCGCGCAAAAAGCCCGCGCCGAAAGTTGAGGCCGCAGCTGAAGTTGCAGCCGAACCTGTGGTCGAGGCGAAGCCGGAACCTAAGCCCGAGCCCGCCCCTGAGCCTGCCGCCGCCGCTGAAGAAAAACCAGCCCCCGCTCCCGGTGTCGAAACCGTGGTGGTCGGCGAAGTGGCCGAAAAGCCCAAACGCAAAGGCTGGTGGAACCTCGGCGGCTAACGCTTTTCCACTTCGAATACAAAAAGGCGCGGACCCCGGTCCGCGCCTTTTTTGTTTTCTACTCCATACGGAAAAAAACATCCGTTCTTCATAGATAAATATCACTTTTTGACTTACTCATGGTTGACTACTGTTTAATATAATTGCCTTTGGATGCAGGCATTAAGCGGAACATCTCAAACAAAAGAACAACCTATGAATGGAAAGCAGCATGTCACCGAATGGAGACTTTGACGTACCACCTATCAAAGAGAAAAAATCCCTTTTGAACAAAAAAATTTCATATGCATTTCGTGGCAATAGCTATCAAACTCTTGAACAAGCTGAAACTGCCAGAAATCATGAGATTGAGCATTTGCGTGTTGAAGCAGATGAAAAGGATCGCATTTCTCAAACGTATTCAAATTATGACAACAAGCCTAAATATCTTACTGCATGGATAACAACTTCACCCATAAGTGACAAAAGAGATGTCTGGTTTGGATTGCTCGGTCAAGAAGATACCGGTCTTGCCGCAATGGTTGATGTCCCAAAGTTATCTGAGGGCATTTACCAACAAACTAGAGAGCTAGCCTTAACTGGTTATGAAGTGATTTCTATTACCCCAGTTAATTCTGGCGTTGGCGGGTACAAGTTTCCAGGTGGAAATGTACATGGAGGAGCTGGATGGGGATACAGTTTTACCCAAGGTGTAATTATCACCGCACGACAAATAAGTGACCACAAGACGTAGAGAAGAACACAAAACACTATTAGGCTTTATAATAGGCATGCAAACTTAAAGCGTCTGCCTAAGCACCTTCAACCGCCCCACCGCCTCAGCCATGTCATCGGTGCTGCCAGCGAAAGAGAACCTGACGAAGTGGTGGCCGCGGCTGGGGTCGAAGTCTTTGCCCGGAGTTATGGCGACGCCGGTTTTGGCGAGGATGTCTTGGCAGAAGGTTTGGCTATCGTCGGTCAGGTGTGAGACGTCGGCGTAGACGTAAAACGCCCCTTGGGCGTGGCTGAGTTTATCAAAGCCCGCTTTGGGCAGTTCTGCGAGCAACAGGTCGCGATTGGCTTTATAGCGCGCGACGTTGGCGTCGAGTTCCGGCTGGCAATCAAACGCCGCCAGCGCCGCCATCTGCGACAGGGTCGGGGCGGAGATGAACAGGTTTTGCGCCAAGCATTCGACCGGGCGCGCCAGACTTTCGGGAAACACCAACCAGCCCAACCGCCAGCCGGTCATCGAGTAGTATTTGGAAAAGCTGTTGACGACGAAGCACTCGTCATCAAATTCGGCCATGGTGTGGGCGGGTTCTTCGAAGGTGATGCCGTGATAAATCTCGTCAGACACCACCCGCACGCCGCGTTCGTGACAATAGCTCGCCAAGGCTTGTAAGCCATCGCGGTCGATCATGGTGCCGGTGGGATTGGATGGTGAGGCGATGATCAAGCCGTCCAGTTTGCCCTCCACCTGATCGAGCAATTTTGGGGTCGGCTGAAAATCGGTGTCAGGTCCGGTGAGAATATCCACCACCTCAATATCAAGCGCGGTCAAGATATTGCGGTACGCCGGATAGCCGGGGCTCGCCAGCGCCACCCGGTCACCGGCGTCGAACGCCGACAAAAACGCCAGCAAGAACCCGCCGCTTGATCCCGTGGTCACGGCGATGCGCGCGGGATCGATCTTCACCCCATACATGTCCTCATACCGCGCCGCGATGCGCGCTTTGAGGTGCGGCACGCCGAACGCATCGGTGTAGCCCAACAGCTCGTGGTCCAAGGCGTCGCGCGCGGCTTGCAGCACTTTCGACGGCGCCGCGGAGGACGGCTGGCCGACCTCCATATGCAAGATGTCCTCGCCTTGGGCTTCGCGCGCGTTGGCGGCGCGCATCACGTCCATGACGATAAACGGCGAGATCATACCGCGCTTGGCGGCTTTCAAACTCATTTTCTGGCCCCGCCTGTCAGCATCGATCCGGCGGCCAAGCCCGCGCCACGCGGATCAGCCGACATCTGACAGCGCAACGGTTTGGTCGGAAGGCCTTCGGGGCAATACAGCACGTTCACTTGGCCCAAGTATGAAATTTGCGCGGTGGTGTGGCCCGCCGCCGCCAAATGGCTTTGCGCGGCGGCGTCCAAAGTGGGCTCGAAATACGTCACATCGGGGTCGCCGCCGTTGTGCACGCGCGGTGCGTCCACGGCCTGTTTCGCGTCTTGATCCGCCAGCGCCATGCGCGCCACCACACCGGCTAATGCGGTCGGCGCGGCCACGCCGCCATTGGCTGCGGCGGCCATACGGAACTCTTTGGTCGGCTCATTGACCAACAGCATCGGCGCCAAGCCAGTCGGCCCGCGACCGCTGGCGTCGGGGGCGGCGGCCAGCAACACGCCGGTGCCCCCGGCCACGCGCCCAGTGCCGAAACTGGCGTTCATGCTCACCGCACAGGCCACCGCGTTGCCCGCCGCATCGGCAGCCATGAACGACGTCGTCGCCGGGCTTTCGTGACGGTTGAGCGGACGCGGGCTCAAACTTACGAGCGGCGTTTTGCGGTCAGCTTGCAGGCCTTGGGACAAACTTTGAATATGGTCTGGCGCCACAGAAACGTTTCTTCCATCGATCCACGTCTCGCGGTCTGAGAACGACCGCACGGCGGTCTCGGCCAACAGACTAGCGCGGGCGCCTTCGGCTGCGCCGTCGAACTGCCCCTGTTCGATCAATATCGCCAGCATCACGGCGGCTTGGCTGGATGCGGCGGCGGGTGACGGGGCGAAATGGGCGATTTCGTTGCCGACCTCAACGCGAACTGTGTCGCGCCACCGGGGGCGGAAATCGCGCAACGCCTTGATGCTCAGCGGTCCGCCTGCGCGTCGGGCGCCTTCAACAAAATGAGTGGCGAACGGGCCGGTGTAAAACGGCCCCACGCCGCGCGCACGCAACAGCCCCAGGGTTGAGGCCAAATCCAACTGTTCGATCTTTTCACCCTCAGCCGCGACGCCGGTCCCAGTTTTTGAGCCATACATCGCCTTCGCCCCCGGATCGGCCAACACCGCCGGTCCAATGGCGGCCAGATCGCGTGCGAACGCCCGCGACGTCGGGTGACCAAAACGAGCAAAATTTTCCGCCGGGGTGATGACTTGTCGCCACAGCAATTTGCCATAGCGCGCTTGCAAGGCGAAGAAACCACGTGGATTTGCAGGCACCGCGCTGGGCCGGTCCGCCCCGGCAGAAATAAGTCCGGGGGCTTGGGCGGTGAAGTCGAGCGCTTCGGTTTTTCCAGAACGTTGGTCGAACGCCACACACACGCCGCCGCCGCCGAGGCCTGCGCGCGATGGCAAGGTCACCGCCATGGTAAAGTACATCGCCGACACCGCATCCGCCGCCGTGCCCCCGGACGACAAAATGTCGCGACCGACCAAAGCGGCGCGCGGTTCATCTGCCACAACTCCGCCTAAAAATCCTGATACAAACCCGACTGCGCCTTTTTGCAAGGCCGGTTCGCTGGAACCGCACGCCGTTACGCCAAACGCCAATGCGGCGACACTCAATTGACGGGCCAAGCTGCGGGTCTTAGGCTGCCAAGAGCGCGGGTCGAAGCAAACCTTCTGAGAAACTTTAAAAATGGTTTTAAATGTGTTGAAGCGAATACTCACCCCGATGTCCTTTATTTTGATCCGCCCTAAAGCGGAGCCTCGAAAAGCTGTGCCTCAGGGAGCGTCCCCTTTGCGGCGTTTATGTCTGGTCGCCATGATCGCGGCGATGCTCTGGATGATGCCCAATTCAGCCGCCTTTGCGCAAGGGGGTCGAACCATCATTCGTGACGCGGAGATCGAAGGTATCATTCGCGCGTATTCCGCACCACTGTTCGTCGCGGCTGGATTAACGCCCAAAAGCGTTAACATCCGCTTGATCCAAGACGCCTCGCTCAATGCCTTCGTCGCGGGCGGGCGCAATATCTTCATCCACACCGGACTGTTGCTGGAAAGCAAAGGGCCGGATGCATTGATCGGCGTCATCGCCCACGAAACCGGCCACATCGAAGGCGGACACCTCAGCCGCACCCGCGCCGCGATTGAAGGAGCTTCGATGGTCCAACTGATCGGCACGCTGCTGGGCGTGGCGGCAGCGGTCGGCAGTGGCCGCTCAGATGTCGGCCAGGCGGTCATGTTGGGCAGTCAGTCCACCGGCCAGAGGATCTTTTTACAATATTCCCGCACCCAAGAATCGGCTGCAGATCAGGCCGCCATGCGAATTTTGGAGGAAACGGAACGTTCCGCACGCGGCTTGGAAGGTTTTCTCAGTCAACTTGGCGATCAGGACATCCTCAATCCTCGTCTGCAAGACCCTTACGCACAGACCCATCCGTTGAGCCGCGAACGCGTCGATACCTTACGCGCCTACATCGCCACATCGCCTTTTTCCGATAAGCCGCCTTCCGATGCCGACGTCCAAGCCCACGCCATCTTGGTGGCGAAGCTTTATGCGTTCATCAATCCGTTCATACAGACGATGCGCAAGTATCCCGAAACAGATCAGAGCTACCCCGCACGTTACGCCCGCGTCATCGCCCATTACCGACAATCGGACCTCAAGACGGCTTTGCCGCTGTTGAATGAGCTGATCGACGAAATGCCGAAAAATCCGTTTTTGATGGAACTCAAAGGCCAGATGCTGTTCGAACACGCCCGCCCCGACGAGGCGCTGGTGGCGTACCGCAAATCTTATGCTCTGATCCCCGATGAGCCGCTGATCCTGATGGAACTGGCCCGCGTGGAATTGGAAATCGGCACGCCGGAACTCATTGACCAATCCATAGACCACTTTGCCGCCGCCCACCGTTTGGGCGCCGCAAACGCTTTTTCATGGCGTCAATTGGGCATCGCTTTTGGCCGAAAGGGTGAAATGGGATTGAGTTCTTTGGCGCTGGCGGAATCGGAACTGCGCACCGGTCAATTCACCAACGCTCAATATCATGCAGGGCGCGCGGTGGAGCTGCTGAAAACCGGATCGCGCGAACACTTGCAGGCTCAAGACGTGTTGGAAGCCATTAAAGTGGCCGTCGCGCGCGCAAATGCGGCGAAGTAGTGACGCCATGAAACGCTCCGTTTTTTGTACCTTCGGCGTGCTGAGCGCAGCGGTCTTGGCGCTTTCGTCCTGCGCCGCACCGACCGAAGTCGTCACCCCAGATCAACCCAGTCCAGAGGGCCGCTTGGCGGTGATGGGGCCAGATCGCAGCTTCAACCTCGACGCGCCCCCTGCGGACTGGATCATATCCGGCGGTGATGCCCATAGCGGGCGTGATGCGGCGGCGAATTCCTCTTCCCTTTCGACCGTAATGCGCGACGGCATTCCGGCGCTGGAACTCAAAAGCGGCTCTGAACGCATCATCGCCGTGCGCCGCGTAAACGCCATGATGCTCGCCACCCCGTTTCTCAGCTGGTCTTGGCATCTCAGCAATCATGGCGAAGGCATTCATCCCATGCGCATGATTGTTGGGTTTCACGGTGGCGCACCCGCCGACACTCAACTGGGCAGTCAAGGCGACGGCTTGCCGCCGCACGATCGCGCCCTGTCTTTGGTGTGGGGCGACACCGCGTTGAGGCGCGGTTCCTTGAGCCTGCCGCCCACAAATAAACCATTTGAGGCCCCCATATACACGGTGCGCGGCGGACGAGAAAACACCCGCAAATGGTGGTTGGAGCACGTCGACCTATCGGATCTTTACGCCAAGGCTTGGCCGAACGACAATCGCACCCACACCCGCATCACCTTTATCGGCTTAGCCTCAGCCCCAACACGCACGGTGGTGCGGGGCCGGATAGCGGGAATTTTGCTGACACATTGACGCCATGATCGCGCTGTACCAATGCCTCAACTGTCTCTAAAGTGGGGCAAAATCATCATAGGGAGAATTTCATGTCCTTTGTCAGGGCCTTCATTATCACTGCCGCTTTGGCAGTCAGTGCGCCGGTTGGCGTTGCAAATGCCGATACGCTCAGCGCCGCGCAAAAAACCGAAGTCGAACAAGTGGTCCGCGGATATCTGCTGAAAAACCCGGAAATCATCGTTGAGGCGATCAACGAACTACAGCGCCGCGACACAGCCGCCGCCGCCGAAAACCAACGCGCGGCCATGAAGTCCATGTCCGCTGAGTTGACCGCCAGCCCCAACGACCCCGTCATGGGCAACCCAGATGGCGACGTGACGATGGTGGAATTCTTCGATTATCGCTGTGGCTTTTGCAAACGGGTGTTCGACGACGTGCAGACGTTGATCAAAGAAGACGGCAACATTCGCTATGTGCTTAAAGAGTTTCCCATTCTGGGCGACGACAGCGTTTACGCGTCCCGCGCGGCGATGGCCGTTTGGCTGCACCAGCGCGACAAGTATCCCGCCATCCACAGCGCTTTGATGAGCAGCAAGGGTAGCTTAAGCAACGCCAAGGTGATGGAACTGGCCAAAGATGCCGGTGTCGATACCAAGGCGCTTGGCGAGCAGATGAGCGACTCCAAGATCGAACAGGCCTTCGCCAGCACGCAAGCTCAGGCTGAAGCACTTGGCATCACCGGAACGC
>Ga0209344_10003922_pt1 | contig 14179 bp, 10 predicted proteins | sample Cruoilmetagenom6_FD_187293 | JGI IMG/M metagenome (GOLD analysis project Ga0209344, IMG submission 187293) | Oil polluted marine microbial communities from Coal Oil Point, Santa Barbara, California, USA - Santa Barbara Oil Seep Sample 6 (SPAdes)... | ecosystem: Environmental > Aquatic > Marine...
TAGATTATCGAGAAAAAGCACCAATACACGCTTCGCGCGACATGTTTTTAGACGAAAAAGGCGAATTTATTCAGGAGAAAAGTAAGGTGGGCGGACTCGCCGTTGGCGTCCCAGGTACCATTGCTGGGATCTTTGCCGTCCATGAAAAGCTAGGCTCGCTTCCTATCGAAGAAATTTTAGATCCAGTAATCGCTTTGGCTGAAAACGGCTTTATTCTTACCGAAGATCAATCAATACGATTCGCTCATTACGGCCCTATCTTTGAGGAAGTCAATGGTGAGACGTCCATTTATAACGAAACAAATCCTGCTGGTAGTGTTTTTAAAAATCGGGCGTTAGCAAACACCTTACGACGTATTTCAAAAAACGGACGTTCAGAGTTTTATCAAGGAGAAACAGCCAAAATCTTGGTAGATTTTATGAAAAAGCACGACGGAATTATTTCGTTGGAAGACCTTAAGGCCTATGAAGCGGAATGGCGCGAACCCATTGTTTTTGATTATAAAGACCTAAAGGTCATTTCCATGTCTCCGCCTTCTAGTGGTGGGGTTTGTTTAGCTCAAATCATGAAAGCCATAGAGCCATATCCTATAGCCGAATACGGTCATAACAGCATGAAAACAATACAAGTTATTACCGAAGCCGAAAGACGAGCATATGCAGATCGAAGTTATTATTTAGGAGATCCCGATTTTGTTGATATTCCAGTAGACACCCTCGTGTCGAAAGGATACCTTGAGGGAAGAATGAATGGTTTTTCATTTGATAAAGCAACGCCTTCTTCGGAAATAGCCGAAGGTAGTCTAGCAGGTTACGAAAGCATGGAGACCACCCACTACTCTATTGTTGATCAATTTGGGAATGCCATTGCGGTAACAACAACATTAAATGCGGCTTTTGGTTCAAAATTATATTCAAAAGAACTTGGCTTCTTTTTAAATAATGAAATGGACGATTTTAGCGCGAAACCCGGAGAGCCTAATATGTTCGGACTCATAGGCGGAGAAGCCAATGCCATTGCACCACAAAAACGAATGTTAAGCTCTATGACACCCACTTTAGTTGAAAAAGATGGTAAACTTTGGATGAGCGTGGGTACACCTGGCGGCTCAACGATCATTACATCGGTCTTACAAACCGTTCTCAATGTATACGAATTTGAGATGAATATGCAAGAAGCTGTAAACGCTCCTCGCTTTCATCACCAATGGCTTCCAGACGTGATTATGTTTGAGCCAGCATCCTTTCCGAAGTCCATTTTAGACAGCTTAGCACGAAAAGGATACAAAATTGACGAAGAAAATGCGCCGGTCATTGGAAAGGTTGATGGTATTTTAGTCTTAGAAAGCGGAAAATTAGAAGGTGGTGCTGACTGGCGGGGTGATGATGCGGCCGTTGGTTTCTAAGGTCAGTTATGTTAAAATTAGGTTGTTTGTCGGAAATGACGTACCAAACAACGAATTGTAGGTAAATTACTACAAAATGTAATAAAATTAAATAATCTTTGAGGCCTCTACATTGAATCATCAAAGGTGATACTGTTGTAGCAGGATGAATTAGTTTCGAAGAATATGGCTAACCGAATTGAAAGTAAAATATTTTTTAGGGACTCTAGACAAACGTTTATCTGCCATACCCATGCTATTGTAGCACGACTATGAAGAAAAAGTCTTTTGTAAGCAGCTTATTAAACATCATTCCCGTTATTCTTAGCGGGTTCGTGTGCTTGGGACTCATCTTCTTACTTCACAACAAAGCCAATACAACGCCCATATTCGAAACAACCTTGCAGGAGGTGGCTCCTATTTTTATAGCCATTAGCGGAGTGTTTGCCTTTTTAATTATGGCTTATCTTGCTTATCGTACCATAAGCTTAAAGAGTATGCGTGCTTCTAGCATGAGTTCCTTAAGTGAAGTAACTCAAAAAATGCATCATTTTAGAAATATCTTATTGCTTTTACTTCGCTCCAAAATGTGGATCCCTGGCCTTAAAGAATATATTGATGATGAATTTGAAGGATTAAACTTTTTTGACGTAAAAGAATTTTACAAAGGTAAATCGAAGCTTGCCATCGAATTTTTACAAGAATCTCATCATTATGGAGATACGGAGAATTTATATCTCGAAATGAAATCACTCTTAATGACGAGTCCTAGGGACAAAAAGATTCCTGAAAACATTGATTTCCCAAACGTCTATAACAAAGATATCGTCGAAAAATGGCTACAACATAAATGTGGCTCTGGACTTTGGTATTATTTCGGTTACAAATTTGTAGATTTTAAGGACTCGCTGAATATTGAAGCGGTGTTTAATAGACATCAGGAGAAAATAATGACGCTCGCCCATAGTATTGATTCTACAGCCTTTGAGGACTCATCATTTAACGAAATTTTCTTATCGAAATTAGGCGAATACATGAGTAAAGAGGTGCTTCCGAAGTTATATGAATTACAAGGCCCAGATACGAGTCAGTTACCCGCCAGCCTGCGCTATGTTTATGTTGTCTTTCTTCTTTTTGTGTTTTTCGGAATCTTACTTCCTTTAGTTTCATTAATGCTTGGCCTTCCTGCCTTGGTACTCATTGTAGGTTTTTCGATCATCACAAGCAGTATCTTTTTTGTGGCGATTGCGCTATATCCGTTTCTGCGGAAAGAGATCATTGAATAACATGTATTCCGAAGAAAATTTCAGCAAATATTAACAACTCAGACGCTCGCGGAACTCTAAATTTTCAATCGATTTGAGTACCTTTGCAAACTATGGCAAAAAATGAGGATGTAATTGAAGTTTTAGGTGCTCGCGTACATAATTTAAAGGATATTGATGTCACAATTCCACGTGAAAAACTGGTTGTGATCACTGGGCTTTCTGGAAGCGGAAAGTCTTCTTTAGCATTCGATACTATTTATGCCGAAGGCCAACGTCGTTACATTGAAACCTTTTCTGCCTACGCACGTCAATTCTTAGGTAATCTAGAGCGTCCAGATGTGGATAAGATCGACGGACTTTCACCTGTGATTGCTATTGAGCAAAAAACAACGAGTAAGAGTCCTAGGTCTACCGTAGGAACCATTACCGAAATCTACGATTTCCTACGTCTTTTCTTTGCGCGTGCCAGCGATGCTTATAGCTATAATACGGGCGAACGCATGGTGAGCTATAGCGATGAACAGATCAAACAATTGATTTTAGATGATTTCGACGGAAAAAAAGTAAGCATTCTAGCACCTATTATTCGTTCTAGAAAAGGACATTATCGCGAACTGTTTGAGCAGATCGCCAAACAAGGCTTTTTGAAAGTACGCGTAGATGGCGAGGTTAGAAATATTGTAAAAGGAATGCGTATTGATCGCTACAAGACCCATGATATTGAAACGGTTATCGACCGATTAAAAATCTCTAAGGAAACTGATAACGAAAAACGCCTATCTGAATCTATTGTAACGGCCATGTATCATGGTGACGACGTGATGATGGTTCTTGATAACGACACCAACGAGGCACGCTATTTCAGTAGGTCATTAATGTGTCCGTCAAGCGGAATTTCCTATCCAAATCCTGAACCGAACAATTTTTCGTTTAATTCTCCCAAAGGAATGTGCCTTAAGTGCAAAGGACTTGGGCAGCTGTATGAAGTAAATCTGGAAAAGATCGTTCCAGATGGCAAACTTTCAATAAAACAAGGAGCTTTAGCGCCTCATGGTCCGCAAAAAAGTAATTGGGTCTTTAAACAGCTCGAACTCATCGCGGAGCGGTTCAATTTTAAACTAAGTGATCCATTTAAAGATATTCCGAAGGAAGCAAAAGAGATGATCTTTCATGGTGGACACGACAAATTTGATGTAGAATCAAAAACTTTAGGGATCACCCGAAAATATAAAATTGAGTTTGAAGGAGTCGCAACCTTTATTCAAAATACATTTGAAGCCAACGAATCAAAGTCATTGCAACGTTGGGCAAAAGATTATATGGACAAGATCGCTTGTCCCGAATGTGGCGGAAGTCGGCTACGAAAAGAATCACTTTATTTCAAAGTGAACGGCAAAAACATCTCGGAACTGGCGAATATGGATGTGGTTGAGTTGGCACATTGGTTTGAGCATCTCGAAAAAGAGCTGAGCGATACACAACAGAAAATTGCAGGTGAAATTATCAAAGAGGTAAAGTCCCGACTTCAATTTTTACTTGATGTTGGTCTTACTTATTTGGCGCTAGACCGTAGCTCTAAATCCTTATCTGGAGGAGAGGCGCAGCGTATTAGACTTGCAACACAAATTGGTTCACAATTGGTTGGTGTGCTCTATATTTTAGATGAGCCTAGTATTGGATTGCATCAACGTGATAACGAGAAGTTGATCCATTCCTTAATTTCTTTAAAAGAACTAGGCAACTCGGTGATCGTTGTGGAACATGACAAAGACATGATACAACACGCCGACTATGTTATCGATATAGGTCCGGCAGCAGGGAAACACGGTGGTGAGATTGTTTCTAAGGGGACTCCTTCGGAAATTTTAAAGCATCATACGCTTACGGCAGATTATTTGAATGGAACGCGCGCTATTGAACTTCCGAAGAAAAGACGTGAAGGAAATGGAAAAACGCTTACTCTTACGGGTGCTACAGGAAATAATTTAAAAAATGTTTCCGTAGACATTCCATTGGGAATGATGATTGGCGTGACTGGTGTTTCGGGAAGTGGTAAATCTACGTTGATCAACGAGACCCTCTACCCCATCTTAAACGCACACTTTTTTAATGGCGTTAAGAAACCCATGCCGTACAAAAAGATCAAAGGGTTGGAACACTTAGATAAGGTTATTGATATCAACCAATCTCCCATAGGTAGAACACCACGTAGTAATCCAGCGACATATACAGGTGTTTTTTCTGAAATTCGAAGTCTGTTTGCCAAAGTTCCAGAAGCACTTATTCGCGGATATAAACCAGGACGTTTTAGTTTTAATGTCTCTGGCGGACGTTGTGAAACGTGTAAAGGTGGTGGATTGCGAGTGATTGAAATGAACTTTCTCCCAGATGTTTATGTAGAATGTGAAACCTGTCAAGGAAAGCGTTTTAATAGAGAAACTTTGGAAATTCGCTACAAAGGAAAGTCGATTTACGATGTGCTAGAAATGACCATCAATGAGGCTTGTGAGTTCTTTGAAGCGATCCCTAAGATCTTTAGAAAATTGAAAACCATTCAAGATGTTGGCTTAGGATATATTACACTCGGACAACAATCTACGACACTCTCAGGTGGTGAAGCACAACGTATTAAGCTGGCAACCGAATTGTCAAAACGCGACACAGGAAACACCTTCTATATTCTTGACGAACCTACCACTGGTTTGCATTTTGAAGACATCCGAGTTTTGATGCTTGTATTAAATAAATTGGTTCAGAAGGGTAACACAGTCTTAATTATTGAACATAATCTTGATGTGATCAAGACCGTTGACTATATTATAGACATAGGACCTGAAGGAGGAAAGAATGGTGGGAAAGTTATTGCACTAGGAACACCCGAAGAGGTTGTAAAGAATAAAAAAAGTCATACCGCGCGCTTCCTTAAAAAAGAACTACTTTAGGCAACCTAAGGTGGAATGATGGATGATGAATTAGTATTAAAAAAAATAATTACTCAATAGTATGAGAAACGAACAAACCCCAAAAAATTGGAATGAAGTAAAGACTAATGACTCTTGGGCGATATTTAAAATCATGGGCGAATTTGTAAATGGTTATGAAAAAATGAGCCGTATTGGCCCATGTGTTTCCATCTTCGGATCAGCACGTACCAAACCAGACAACAAATACTACAAGTTAGCCGAGAACATTGCCAAAAAGATCACCGAACATGGTTATGGTGTCATTACTGGTGGTGGGCCTGGAATTATGGAAGCAGGAAATAAGGGTGCACATCTTGCAGGAGGAACGTCGGTAGGACTCAACATAACCCTTCCTTTTGAGCAGCATGATAACCCGTATATTGATAGTGACAAGAGTATTGACTTCGACTACTTCTTTGTTCGGAAGGTAATGTTTGTAAAGTATTCACAAGGGTTCGTTGTGATGCCTGGCGGTTTTGGAACCTTAGATGAATTCTTTGAAGCTTTTACCTTGATCCAAACACATAAAATTGATAAATTCCCGCTTATTTTAGTCGGAACACAATTTTGGGGCGGATTAATGGATTGGATTAAAGGCACACTCCTTGAGGTCAATAATAACATTAGTGCACATGATCTCGACTTGGTTCATTTGGTAGACACTGAAGACGAAGTATTAGAAATCTTAGACACCTTCTATCAGAAAGGTAATCTGAGTCCGAACTTTTAATAACACCCGCTCCCGGCGACATGAAGAAATTTCAACTTATTGGTTTATTATTGATGCTCAGTGCCACCGTTTCGGCACAAGAGACCATCAAAGCCATGTTTTATAATGTGCTCATGTTTCCTTCGGCATCTCCTGGTGGGCGTACCGAAACCTTAAAAAATATTGTTGATAGCTACGATCCCGATATTTTTATGATCTGCGAATTAGAAACAAAAGCTGGCGGTATTACCATCTTAAATGAATCACTAAATGTAGAAGGTATTGAATATGTTATGGCTCCCTTCCAGCTAAACACCAGTAGTGGGGCCGTCCTGCAACAATTGGTCTATTTTAAAAAAGGCATGTTTACTTTAGAAACAGTTGATATTATCCAAACTAATGTGCGCGATATTAATAGATATAAACTACTATTGGAAACTGCAGATCAAGCGGTCGATCCTGTTTTTATCGATCTGTATGTCACCCATTTAAAATCGAGCCAAGGAAGTTCAAATGTGCAAGCACGCCTTGATATGGTAACCGAATTCACCAATAGCTTATCGAATTTAGATCCAAATGCATTTATTCTCTTTGCAGGTGATCTTAATTTGTATACCAGTAGTGAACCCGCCTACCAAGAACTACTCGACCCTTCCAACGCAATTACAATGGTTGATCCTATAGACACCCCGGGCAGTTGGAATAACAATGTTAGTTTTCAGGCCGTCCATACCCAAAGTACCCGAATTAACTCAGGACCTTTTGGCGCGGGTGCAGGTGGCGGCATGGATGATCGATTTGATTTTATTCTGATGTCTGAAAACATGCAAACCGACCCAAAACTTCGCTATATCCCTGACACGTATAAAAGCTACGGAAACAATGGAAACTGCTACAACAATGATGTAAGTAGTACCGATTGTACAGGAGAATTCTCACAAGAATTACGCAATTATATTTTTAGCATGAGTGACCATCTTCCCGTGGTCATGGAGTTTGAAACCAACAAAGAAATCGTTTTGAGTGTTTCTGAAGCTACCCAATCGGTGCCATTGATTCAGTTAGAAAAAACCATCGTATCGAATGTATTATCAATTCAAATCTCTGAGGCCGTAGCGCAACCAACCGTGCTAAGCGTTTATAATGTATTTGGTCAGCGTATCCTAAAATTTAATTCTCTTCCAGCAACAATGATGCAAATAGATGTTTCCCATCTTGCCGAAGGTATTTATTATCTGAAAAGCAATATATCAAATAGTCAACCCATTAAATTCTTAAAAGTTTCTTGAGGTTTTTTAGCATCATATTTGGGTTGTTTATACTGCTTTCTACTTCTTTAAGTGCTCAGCATGACATTCGTATTTCAGCAAAATTGAAAGATGCTCAACAATCGTTAGATATTACACAAACCATCGTTTTTAAGAATACTACGGAAACGACATTGAACGAGATCTATTTAAATGATTGGGCAAATAGTTTCTCTTCCAAGACCACACCTTTAGCAAAACGTTTTGCTGAAAATTACAGTGCTTCATTTCACTTTGAAAAAGATGATGAACGCGGGCGCACAACCGTGTACAGTCTTAGCGACCAAAAATCGCTTCCCCTTACTTGGGAACGCACTGCTGTTGATATTATCAAGATCTCACTCGCTACACCGTTACAACCTGGCACCAGTTTTACGATAAAGGCATTATATACAGTAAAGTTGCCCAAAGCTAAGTTTACGCGGTATGGCGCTGCCAAAAATGGCGATTATAAGCTGCGATATTGGTATTTATCTCCCGCGGTTTATGATACTGACTGGGAAATTTATAGTAACAAAAATACCGATGATCTCTACACGAGGCCTTCCCGATATGAAGTGACCATCACAGCACCCTCACGTTTCACAGTGGTTTCAGACTTTAATGAAGTTTCAACGGAAGTTTCCGAAGAAAATATGATCACCAAACTTGAAGGTGACAACAGACTTCAGGCTTTAGTTCAGCTGCGTCAACGTCCCATTTTTGAAACCATTGCCACCGATAAGCTCGAGGTAATAACCAATCTTGAGGATAAAAAAGTTTCTGCGCCTATCAAAGCCATTGCCGTTGATCGGGTGGTACATTTTCTAGACGAAAAATTAGGTCCGTATCCGAACGCAAAGCTTTTATCAACCGAGTCTGCATACAGGAATAGTCCTGTGTACGGGTTGAATCAGTTACCCGATTTTATTAGTCCGTTTCCAGATGGTTTCGAATATGACATGGAGCAATTAAAAACGATCTCGCGAGCGTATATCGAGAATAGTTTGAATCTCCATCCACGAAAAGACTATTGGTTGCAAGGCGCACTTCAAATTTATTTGATGACCGAATATGTTGATACGTATTACCCGAAGATGAAGATCATGGGGAATTTGAGCAACTTTTGGCTCATTCGTTGGTCACATGCTTCCGATCTAGAATTTAATGATCAATATCCGTTGTTATATCAAAATATGGCGCGGAACAACTTACACCAGTCGCTAGTTACGCCCAAAGATTCTTTGCTGAAATTCAACAAAAACATAGCGAACGACTATTACGCTGGCGACGGGTTTCAATATTTGGCAGATTATTTAGGGAAGGATGTGCTGCTTAAATCAATTAAAGCGTTTTTTACTGAAAATAAACTTCGTAGTGTTTCTTCAGAACGGTTTCAGGAAGTGTTAGAACGAAATACCGATAAGCCTGTCGCTTGGTTTTTTGATGAATATGTGAAGAAAAGAGGGCTTATTGATTTTAAAATAGATAAAGTTAAACGTCAGGGAGATTCTATACAGGTAACCATTAAGAATCGGGAACACAATACCATGCCCGTTTCTTTGTATGGTCTCAAAAAGGATTCTGTGGTCTTTAAAAAATGGCTTGCTCCCTTTGATAGTTTGAGTACCATTACGGTGCCAGCTTCTCAAATAAAGCATTTAGCACTCAATTATGAGGGGCATATTCCTGAATTGAACGACCGAAACAACTACAAAAATTTACATGGTATTTTGAATAGACCTTTACAGTTTAGGTTGTTTCAAGATATACAAGATCCCAAATACAATCAGCTTTTCTTTATGCCTATTGTAGAATATAATTTATATGATGGTGCTACTTTCGGAGTAAAATTGTACAACAAAACCATATTACCTAAGGATTTCCACTACAAGCTTGAGCCGCAATTTGGATTTCGTTCAAAAACGGTAATTGGTAGTGGTTCGCTTATTTATACGGATCGAATTCAAGGTGATTCTAACTTATATTCAATGCGCTACGGAATCGCGGGTAGTTATTATTCGTATAACACGAACTTGTTTTATAAGCGATTTGGTCCGTTTATGACTTTTGCCTTCAGAAACACCAATGATCTCAGGGACAATGAAAAACAGTTTATTAACATTCGAAATGTAAACGTTTTTCAGGATGAAAACATCAACGACCCTAATCAAGATCCTAATTATAGTGTATTTAATGCACAGTATGTGTATTCAAACCCGAATCTGATTAACTACTTCCGAGGCGTTGTAGACTACGAGATCTCATCGCGATTTAGCAAGCTATCGACAACCTTTACGTATAGAAAACTGTTTTTGAATAACCGTCAGTTGAACGTTCGCGCCTTTGCCGGTGTGTTTTTATTCAATGATACGGCTCCGGGAGATGATTTCTTCAGTTTTGCACTCGACCGCCCAACAGATTACCTTTTTGATTATAATTACTACGGAAGAAGTGAAGACTCGGGTCTTTTCAGTCAACAGCTCATTATTGCCGAAGGTGGGTTTAAATCACAACTCGATCCCGCCTTTTCAAATAGTTGGATGACCACCGTAAATGCCAGTACTAATATTTGGAAATGGATCTTTGCTTATGGAGACGCGGGCTTAGTTCACAACAAAGGACGAGGAACAACAGCAGTATTTGACAGCGGATTACGTCTCAGTCTTGTTGCCGATTATTTTGAATTGTACTTTCCACTCTACTCAAACCTAGGTTGGGAGCCTGGATTGCCAGACTACGATCAGAAAATACGTTTTATTGTGACCTTGAGCCCGAGTACCTTACTTGGTCTCTTTACCAGAGAATGGTATTAGGGGATTCTATGAATCGGAAGCGATTGATTCCTTAAACTTCAAAGGTGTCATGAGTTCCATCTTTTTAAATTGGCGATTAAAGTAGCTCACATTATTAAAGCCTGATTTATAGGCGATCTCTGAGATCTGAAAGCTATTCTTTTCTTTAATCAGTTTTTTGGCAAATTTGATCTTTTCAGAATTGATATAGTCAATTGGTGAAACACCCAAAGTATTTTTAAATTTTTTATGAAAATGCGACGTACTCATACATGCTTTTTGAGCTAGAGTATCTACACTTATATCTCTATCGGTAAGATGTTCTTTGATAAATTTAATGACCATACCAATACGGGTGTCGCTGAAAATATTTTCAGAATCACCCAAAATGATCGCTTTCGCTTTGGTCTGTAATAACCGAACGATCAATTCTTGGATCATCAGATCAAGCAAAATATCTTTTGAATTGTTATTATTTGTAAAGGTATAAACCAACCGCTGAATAAGCTGATTTACATCGGTATTGTTGGTTAGATGTGAAGCCGATGCGTCGAGATTCCAATTGTTATTCTCCTTTTCGATCGCTACTGCATCATTAAAATTTTGAACTACGTCATTGATCTTGTCTGTATCGATTCCAAGTGCCAAACATTGGGTAGGATCATCCTTTTTAGCAATCGGAAAATCAATCACCATCTCTTTGTTTGTTGGCATCACCACAGATTCTCCTGGGTAGAAGTCAAAAGAAGGCATGCCCTCTATGTGCATGACCTTTTTTCCTCTTAACATACTTGCAATCACTGGGAAATCGAAGGTAAGAGCTACTTTTTCTGCCACCTCATGGGTCTCAAAAATGTTCAATTCAGCATAGGCAGCACTGTATATCGTTCTGTTTTCGACAAGAGTTGTTAGTTTTCTACGGCTGTTATGGGTGTGTAACAAAGAGCTCATAAACAATGATACAAAACTATTTTCACAAATTTAAATATATAAGAGCATTGTGCGATTTAATAATCTATACGTTCAATTCATTCCGTTTTATATAAAATACTTTTATAAAACTTGAAAGATCCTTAGTTATTCGTGTTTCAGTTGCGAATTCAACAACTCCATATATAAGGATACTATCATTCAAATATTTGTAATCAACTTAAATTATTTTATATGAGTTATTCTAAACCTAAATTTAAAGATACCTATCACAATTTTATAGATGGTAAATTTGTAGCACCCTTGGGAGGCGCTTATTTTGAGAACACCTCCCCTATTGATAATAGCCTTATTGCAAAGTATCCAAGATCACAGAAGGAAGATGTTGAAATGGCAGTTGCGGCTGCTAACAAAGCTAAAGACGCCTGGGGAAATACGTCGGCTGCAGATCGCGCTTCTTTACTAAATAAGGTGGCCGATATCATTGAAGAAAATTTAGAAGAGTTTGCTATCGTGGAAACCTGTGACAATGGAAAACCAATTCGGGAAACGCTCAATGCAGATATTCCGCTTTAGGTAGATCACTGGCGTTATTTCGCTGCCTGTATTAGAGCTGAAGAAGGATCGGCCACTGAACTCGATGCCAATACTCTTTCTATGAATATTAAAGAGCCGCTAGGGATTGTTGGGCAGATCATTCCGTGGAACTTTCCACTACTAATGCTTTCGTGGAAATTACCTCCTGCATTGGCAACAGGAAATTGTGTCATTTTAAAACCTGCCGAGCAAACGCCATCAACAGCAACATTACTTATGGAAAAGATCGCAGATGTATTTCCTCCTGGTGTTCTTAACGTTGTTCATGGTTTTGGGCCAGAAGCTGGAAAGCCATTAGCATCAAGCGGTAACATCGACAAAGTAGCTTTTACGGGAGAAACAACTACGGGACAACTCATCATGCAATACGCCTCAAAGAACCTAAACCCGGTCACCATGGAACTTGGAGGAAAATCACCTAATATTTTCTTTAACTCAGTCATGGATCATGACGATGCCTATTTAGATAAAGCTATAGAAGGGGCGGTACTCTTCGCTTTTAATGCCGGTGAAGTATGTACTTGTCCGTCGCGTATCCTTGTGCAAGAGGATATCTACGATGCCTTTATGGAACGTGTGGTTGAAAGAACAAAAGCCATCGTTCAAGATAATCCATACGATGTGAATACCATGTTAGGCGCACAAGCTTCTAACGACCAATATGAAAAAATCCAATCGTATTTCAGCATAGGAGAAGAAGAAGGGGCTAAAATACTCACAGGTGGTGCTGCGGCCAAACTTGATGGAAATTTAGCCAATGGATTTTATATTCAACCAACGATCATGGAAGGTCACAACAAAATGCGCGTCTTTCAAGAAGAGATCTTCGGTCCGGTCGTCTGTGTTACCAAATTTAAAGACGAGGCAGAAGCCTTAGAGATCGCCAATGATACGCTTTACGGACTTGGAGCCGGGGTTTGGACCCGTGATGCGCATCAGTTATATCAAATTCCTAGAGAGATCAAAGCGGGTCGCGTTTGGGTAAATTGCTATCATACCTACCCTGCACACGCACCTTTTGGTGGCTATAAAAAATCTGGCTTCGGAAGAGAAAATCACTTGATGATGATGAATCATTATCGTCAAACCAAAAACATGTTGATCTCATACGACAAGAATAAATTAGGTTTCTTTTAGAATGAATTGTTTAATTTGTGAGGGCTGAACGTAAAAACTTCAGCCTTTTTTTAACTATGAAAATATGGAACGAGTAGCCATTACTGAAGCAGCGATCAAGATTGTCAATCAATTAAAAGCGCAATACGGAGCGCTAATCTTCCATCAAAGTGGCGGTTGCTGTGATGGATCCTCCCCTATGATCTTTGAAGAGGGCGAGATGTATCTCGATGAAAGCGACATATTGTTAGGGCAAATTGAAGGCGTCAATTTTTATATGAATCAAGATCAATTTGAATATTGGAAACATACGCATTTAACAGTTGACATCACAAAAGGTAGAGGTTCTAGTTTTTCTTTGGAAATTCCCCTCGGACTTCGCTTTATAATTCACTCACGTTTATTAACTTCGGAAGAACAAAAAGTGCTCAACCCATAACTCTGAAGAACCATGCAAATACTCAATGACTGGCGAATCATCATACTCCTCTGTCTAACGCTAGGACTGGCACCATTCTTTCCCGAACCCCACATCTGGGGAAAACTAAAATGGATCGCTGGTGGCGCAGAAGGAATGACCGCTACAGACTGGTTTGATGTATTATTACATGGTGCCCCCTTCCTATTACTTATTCGTATTGTGTTTGTTAAAATCTCAGGAAAATTTACGGATAGTGGAAAATAAGAAGCAATTCTTTATCATTTCTGTAACTTTTTAGCGTTGTTTCGCTTGCTGTTTTTCGCTACTTTTGTAGCAAATATTCAGATTTTATGCAAACAAACCCAGAAACCAACAGCGACTTGTCTTTCGACGATTTTAAATCGGAAGTTTTAAATGACTATAAAATTGCGGTTACAAGCCGTGAATGTAGTCTTTTAGGGCGTCGTGAGGTCCTCACGGGTAAAGCGAAATTTGGAATTTTCGGTGACGGAAAGGAAGTGCCTCAATTAGCTTGGGCAAAGTCTTTTAAGAATGGAGACTGGCGAAGTGGCTACTATCGTGACCAAACCTTTATGATGGCCATCGGGAAACTTTCTATCGAGCAATTCTTTGCCGGACTGTATGGGCATACCGACATTGATGCAGATCCAATGAGCGCTGGAAGACAAATGGGCGGGCACTTTGCAAC
>Ga0209344_10003923_pt1 | contig 14176 bp, 13 predicted proteins | sample Cruoilmetagenom6_FD_187293 | JGI IMG/M metagenome (GOLD analysis project Ga0209344, IMG submission 187293) | Oil polluted marine microbial communities from Coal Oil Point, Santa Barbara, California, USA - Santa Barbara Oil Seep Sample 6 (SPAdes)... | ecosystem: Environmental > Aquatic > Marine...
GGTGATCAGCCTCTATGCCCGCGCGCGGCGCTGGATTGAGGGCGCGTTGGGGGTGTTTTTTGTCTTTGCCAGCGTCAAGCTGGCCGCGGCGCGGGTGTAAAATATGGATTTCCTGACCCTCATCCAAATTCTCGACAGCTCGGTCCGGTTGGCCACACCGCTTTTACTGGCCTGTCTGGCGGGATTGTTTAGCGAACGAGCCGGGATTTTTGACATCGGACTGGAAGGCAAAATGCTTATGGCGGCGTTCTTTTCTGCCGCCTTCGCCTATCTCAGCGGTTCGGCTTGGATAGGGCTGTTGGCAGGCATCGGCGCGTCCATGTGTTTGGCTGCGGTGCATGGGCTGGCCTCGATCACATTTCGTGGCAATCAACTGATTTCCGGTGTTGCGATCAATTTTCTGGCCGCCGGGCTTACCGTTTTGATCGCGCAGGATTGGTTCAAGGAAGGTGGGCGTACACCGCAGCTGCCGAACGAGGCGCGGTTCAATTCGATTAACTTGCCTTTTGCAGAAACGGTAAAGGATGTTCCGTTTCTTGGACCAATCTACCATGAACTGATTTCAGGTCACACGATCCTTGTCTATTTGGCGTTCGCCTGCGTGCCCCTCACGTGGTGGGTGCTTTACCGTACACGCTTTGGATTGCGGCTTCGCGCGGTTGGTGAAAACCCTGCGGCTGTGGACACGGCGGGTGTTTCGGTTGTCTGGATCCGTTATGCGGCGGTGGCGATTTGTGCGGTGCTTTGTGGAATTGCAGGGGCTTATCTGGCCACCGCTTTGTCCGCGAGCTTTACCAAAGACATGACCGCCGGGCGCGGATTTATTGCACTGGCCGCCTTGATTTTCGCCAAGTGGCGTCCGTGGTATGCTTTGATGTCTACCTTGCTGTTTGGTGTGCTTCAGGCGGTTGCCCTGCGCTACCAGAGCATCGACCTCGGTGGCGTGGTGATTCCGGTGCAATTGATGGATGCGCTGCCCTACATTCTGACGGTAGTTATTCTTGCGGGATTCGTCGGCAAAGCCATTCCACCACGTGCAGGCGGCGAACCCTACATTAAAGAGCGTTAATGAGACCTCGATAAGGCCAATCCAACGCCTTTTTAGTACCAGATCACCAATTCTTTGGGGATTGAGACAATTTGCGCCAGCTGGCCGCTTGCCAAGGTGGCGGGCTAGGGTCTAACAGAACCCATGCAAATATACCTCCCCATAGCCGAAGTTTCGGTCAACGCTTTCCTTCTGCTTGGATTGGGCGGATTGGTTGGCGTTTTGTCCGGTATGTTTGGTGTTGGTGGTGGTTTCTTGATGACGCCGCTTTTGTTCTTTATTGGCATTCCACCGGCCGTGGCCGTTGCGACCGAAGCGAACCAGATCGTTGCATCATCTTTTTCCGGCGTGTTGGCGCATTTCAGGCGTAAGACCGTCGATTTACGAATGGGAACGGTGCTATTGGTAGGCGGCCTTGTCGGGGCTGCATTGGGTGTCTACGTCTTCAACTATCTCAAGGCACAGGGCCAGGTCGATCTGCTGGTCAAGCTGTGCTACGTGGTCTTTTTGGGCATCATCGGTGGGATGATGTTCTTTGAAAGCCTGAACGCCATTCGCAATACGCGTAAAGGCAAGGCACCCAAGCGCAAGAAACACAATTGGATTCACGGACTTCCATTCAAAATGCGGTTCCGTACCTCGGGTCTATACATCAGCGTAATCCCACCGGTTATTGTCGGCGTATGTGTTGGTATCCTCGCCGCGATCATGGGTGTCGGCGGTGGATTTATCATGGTTCCGGCAATGATTTACCTGCTCGGCATGCCAACCAAAGTGGTTGTTGGCACCTCGCTGTTCCAGATTATTTTCGTGACTGCATTCACCACGATGCTGCACGCGACAACCAACTTCACGGTTGATATCGTTCTCGCGGTTTTGTTGCTTGTCGGCGGTGTCATCGGTGCCCAAATCGGCACACAGATCGGCACACGCATGAAGGCCGAACAATTGCGCATTCTGCTGGCAATGATGGTGCTTGCAGTGTGTTTCAAACTGGCACTTGATCTGTTGATCGAACCATCCGAACTTTACTCAATTGGCGCAGGTGGTCACTGATGTTGCGCCTCGCTCTGATCCTCCTTTTTGTCCTCACCCTGCCACTGCGCGCAGAAGAAGTTGTTCTCGGCCTCAGCCAGGACGAAGTGTCAATCAACACAACATTTGATGGCTCCGAAATTCTTTTGTTCGGCGCGATCAAACGCGAAACTGAAATCCCCGAGGATGAATTGGGTGTTGTCGTGGCCATTGCCGGACCGTCACAAACCTTGGACGTGCGCCGCAAAGAACGGCGTCTTGGGATTTGGGTCAACGTGGACACTGTCGAAGTCGACGCCGCACCTAGTTTTTATTCGGTTTCAACCAGCGGCCCATGGTCCGGTATTCTGTCCGAAGTCGAGGACCTGCGACACAAGATTTCGATCCCACGTGCGATCCGCTCTGTTGGCGCACCTAGCACAGTCGAAGATGCGCAAAGCTTTACCGACGCAATCATCCGCATCCGTGAGGCAAACGGATCTTATGTTGTTCAAGAGGGCGGCGTTCAGCTAACGGAACAGACATTGTTCCAAACGTCTGTGAAGCTACCTTCGAACCTGACAGAAGGCGATTATACCACGCGCATTTTCCTGACCCGCGGGGGCAAGGTTGTTTCGCAATACGAGACCACCATTGACGTGCGCAAGGTTGGTTTGGAACGGTGGCTTTATACACTGTCACGTGAAAATGCGATGCTGTACGGCCTGATGTCTCTTGCGATCGCGATTGCCGCTGGCTGGGGTGCTTCTGCTGCGTTCCGTTTGCTGCGTCACGGGTAAACAGATCGGTTTAACCACGCCCGATATAGGGCATCTTTGTTGCCATCACCGTCATAAACTGAACATTCGCCTCCGGTGGCATCATCGCCATATGCAGCACGGATCGTGCCGCTTCGTTCACATCCATCATCGGCATCAATTCGGCGCCCGGGTTCGCGGCCAAAGCACGCGCATTCAAATCGTCGACCAGTTCGGTCCGCGCATTGCCAATGTCAATTTGTCCGCAGGCAATATCATAGGGCCGCCCATCCAACGACAGGCTGCGGGTCATGCCGGTGATTGCGTGTTTGCTTGTTGTGTAACAGATCGAACCGGGTCGTGGGTTATGGGCCGATAGTGATCCGTTGTTGATGATCCGCCCGCCCAGTGGCGATTGGTTTTGCATCTGCGTAAAGGCCAACCGCGCCGCAATAAACATGCCACGAATGTTCACATTCATCACTGTGTCGAAATCATCCACAGCGATGGTGTTGATCGGCCCGGAGGGGCCAAAGGTACCTGCGTTGTTAAACAACACATCCAAACGCCCTGTAGTGCGTGCAAACTCGTCAAACCGACCTTGCATCACGTCGGCATCGGTCACATCCGCGGGCAGGGCCACAGCGCCCTCAAACCGATCCGCCAGCATGTCCAGTTTTTCAGCACGCCGCGCGATCAAACCCACCCGCCATCCGGCCTCAAGAAACGCCACCGCTGTCGCATGGCCAATGCCGGAACTCGCGCCGGTGATCAGGATCGATTTCATATCTCGGCCTCCAAAGTCAGCGGTGCCGGGGCCACACGCAAATCATCGATACGCAACGGTTGTTCAGGTTTGGACAGACGATTGCGCACCACCCAGAACAGCCGTTCTTCGGCACGGGTGATCGCCACATAGGCCAATCGTTTCCACAAGGGCTGTCCGGCCTCCACGCGCCCCATGCGCGCGGCAACAAACAAGTCGGGGGCAAACACCTGCACGTTTTCCCATTGGCTGCCCTGCGCCTTATGGATAGTCACCGCAGACCCATGCAGGAACGTGGCCCCCATGTTGGCCGCAAAGGGGATAAATGGTTCTTCCTCATCAGGTTTTTCGATTTTTACAATCGAGGCCGCACTGACTTGCGGGTCTTCTGCCCCGGTGACATGCAGCCGTGAAAATCCCGGTTTTCGTCCGGGCCCAAGGTAAATAACCTGCGCGCCCTTGATCAATCCGCGCGCCTCAAGATCCAATCGTTTTTTGCGGTGTTTCAGGGGCAATTCGATCCCGTCGCAAATCAACGGCTCGCCTTCCAACAGGGCATCATCAGGTGCGCCATGTACGGACCGGAACGCGTTAATCAACTTGATCCGCGTGACATTGCGCCAAACCAAAACCGGGCTGCGCGCCATCAAGTCCACCTCAACGCGCTGCGCCCAACGCACGCGATCATCGGTGCGTGCCTTGTCTTCAATCATGCGTTCGAAATCCTGAAACTCCAGCTGGGGATCAGACAGCGCATGGGCCAGATCAAGGATCGGGTTGTCAGCCTCCTGCCGGTGTACCCGGTGCAGGATCAACTTGGACTTCTCGGGGAGGGTGTCAAACACCATTGATCCTGATTGGTTGACCGGGGCCAACTGTGCCGGGTCGCCAAACAACAACAGGGTTGGAAAAATTTCCTTCAGGTCCTGAATCTGGCGTTCGTCCAGCATGCTGGATTCATCGACAAATCCAATGTCCAATGGTTCTTCGCGACGTTTCCACCCGGTGATGAAATCACTGCCGCGCAAACCGGCGGCGGCCAGGGCGCCGGGAATGGATTTGTTGGTCTGGTAAAATGCGAACGCACGATCAAGCGCTACGTCGGTCAAACCCTCAACCTCGGGCCGTTCACCTTGCCCGGCCAGCCATTCCGCAATCCTTTCGTATTCCGGGTCATACATCGGTGTATATAAAATCCGGTGGATCGTGGTCGCCGGCACACCGCGCATCCGCAATACGCTCGCCGCTTTGTTCGTTGGTGCCAGGATCGCCAACGTGCGCCGGTCGCGCTTGCGACGCCCCTCAAAATCGCCCGAAACGATATCGACGCCGATCGCTTCCAAAGATTTGTAGAGGTCCGCCAACAACAGGGTTTTACCGGATCCGGCCTTGCCAACAACGGCCATAACACGCTCATTTCCCTCACGCGGGGGCGTTAGAATACCGTTGGTCAGGTCAACACCCGCCGCGCCAAGTGCTTCTGCGATACGGTCATGCGCATCGGCCTGATCATGCGAATATGTAAGCGCGGTCTGGGTCATGCCGCGACCCTACTATCGGCCTTCGCGACGTACCAGCCAAAGCCGCAAATTCACGCGGCTTTTTGCGCCCCGTCGATACGGTTACAAATGTTTGCGCGTCGCAACCACAGCTGCGCGGCTGCCGGTGACACCCATGCGCGCGCGGCAACATTGTATCGCTCAGTTTCTGTATAACTCCAGACGCCGGCACAAATCCTGGAACGTCCTTCGCCCATCGTCCCGATTGTGACCGGAGACCAGCCAATTGCGTTATAAATCCGGATCATGCGGGAATCGAAGACCCCTATATAGTTGCGAAACCCAAGGCCGTGCAAAACCTCGCCTCCACCCAGAATAAGTGTGGCTGCAACCCGCGTCCCGGCACCCGGCGTCAGGCAAAACCGTGTGCATTCCCAGATGTCGGCGCTTTTCACTGGGCCGTTCCGGGAAAGATGCGAAAAATGATCGTTAATCATTGTCGGCCCCGTGGTGGGCATTAACCGCATCGACCCGTGATGCTCACCTCGGGGCCCTTCCCAAATCACGTAGAGTGGATTGAACGCATCATACTGATCGCGTTCCTCACCAACCGCGTCCACATCAACAGCCCAACCCAATCGTCGCGAAAACTGATCCGCGCGGTCGCGGAACATGCCCGCCGCCAATCTGGGATAGTCGGATAGGTCATTTGCAAAAATATATCGTAACATAGGGTTCCCCACTGTTTTGGTGGGGCCCTTGAATAGCTCTGCCGCGTTAACAGGCGTTGACGGCATCGTGCGTTTCCGTTTCGTTTGAAACACACCCGTCCCGGGCTTGACCCGGGACCTCACCGTAAACCAAAAGGCCCCGGCTCGGGGGCCGGGGCGGTGGTGGTTCTTTGCTAAGGCTGTCCTGCTTTAGATTGTTTGGTCGTATTCACCCACTTCGGGTTCGGAGCGGATCACTGCATCAATGTCCGCAAAAATCGCGCGCATCTCGGCGTCGCTTTCGCTGCTTTCACACACAACCACCAGATTGGGGGTGTTCGAACTTGCCCGCACCAAGCCCCAGCTGCCGTTGTCCAGAATGACCCGCGCGCCGTTGACTGTGACGACCTGTGCAATCGTGCGACCGGCCAATGTTTCACCTGCTTCATGTTTCGCAACTAGCTTGGCCACCAAACGATCCAACACATCGTATTTGGTGGTGTCGTCGCAATAGGGCGACATCGTCGGCGTTGCATAGGTCGTGGGCAAAGCGCGGCGTAGATCGGACATTGTCATATCCGGGTTGCGGTCCATCAACTTGCAGATTTCAACCGCAACCCGCATCCCACAATCGTATCCGCGCCCAATGGGTTCCGCGAGGAAGTAGTGTCCAGATTTCTCAAACCCCGCCAGCGCGCCAATTTCTTTGACCCGGCGCTTCATGTGGCTATGTCCGGTTTTCCAATAATCGGCCGTCACGCCGTTCGCCTGCAATTCAGGATCGGACGCAAACAGCCCGGTTGATTTCACGTCGGCCACAAAAGTCGCATTGGGGTAAATCTTGGAAAAATCACGCGCCATGATGACGCCCACCTTGTCCGCAAAAATTTCTTCGCCTTCGTCGTCCACCACACCGCATCGATCGCCGTCACCATCAAACCCAAGCGCGAAATCCGCGCCGGATGCTTTGACTGACGCACTCATGTCATGCAGCATCTCCATTGCTTCGGGGTTCGGGTTGTAGTGCGGGAACGTATAATCAAGCTGATTGTGGCTTGGCACCACCTCGACACCCAGACGTTCAAACAATTCTGGCGCAAAGGCCGATGCGGTGCCGTTTCCGGTTGCGCAAACCACCTTGAGCTTGCGGGTCATTTTGAAATCACCCACCAGATCGTCCAGATAGGCCTCGCGCACACCATGCACAAATTCGTAGGCGCCACCGGGGCGGGCCACGCCCTTGCCGTTCAGAACGATATCGCGCAATTCGCCCATCTCATCCGGGCCATGTGTCAGGGGGCGTTCAAACCCCATTTTCACACCGGTCCACCCATTTGGATTATGCGAGGCTGTCACCATCGCCACGGCCGGCACATCGAGGTGGAATTGGGAAAAATACGCCATAGGGCTCAACGCCGGACCGATATCCTTGACGGTGATCCCGGCCTGCATCAGCCCCAACATCAGCGCATTTTTGATGCTCAGCGAATAATCGCGATAATCGTTGGCCACCGCGATGACGGGTTCAATCCCACGCGCGTGAATTTGTGTTCCAAGTCCCAAACCAAGCGCCGTAATGCCGGGCAGGTTGATTGCATCGGGGTATTTCCACCGCGCGTCATACTCGCGAAATCCGGTTGGGGTGATCATCGCATCACGCAGAAATTCCCATGTATTCTGGGTCACTTGGTACTCGGGCTTAGACAAAGGGTTGGCCTTTCAATCGCGGGGTCAAATACGTAACGGGTCTTCTTTGGCCAATTTGTCAAAGGCGCGCAAGCTGGCCAAGAGTGCAGGCATCCTATCCAGATGGATCATATTGGGTCCATCGGACGGGGCTTTGTCCGGATCTTCGTGTGTTTCGATAAAAACCGCAGCGATACCCAATGAAACGGCTGCGCGCGCCATTACAGGCGCAAATTCACGCTGCCCGCCGCTGCTTCCACCTTTGCCGCCGGGTTGTTGCACGGAATGGGTGGCGTCCATCACCACCGGATATCCCGTTGCGGCCATCTGGGGTAGCGACCTGAAATCGGCCACAAGCGTGTTGTACCCAAAACTGGTGCCGCGTTCGGTCAGCATGATGCGTTTGTTGCCTGTGCTTTCGATCTTTGAGATCACATTCGGCATGTCCCAGGGGGCAAGGAACTGCCCCTTTTTGACGTTGATCACAGCACCGGTTTCACCGGCCGCGATCAACAAATCTGTCTGACGGCATAAAAACGCAGGGATTTGCAAGACATCACAAACTGCGGCCACAGGTGCGCATTGATCCGGTGCATGGATGTCGGTCAGAACCGGTACATTCAACGTGTCCTTGACGGTTTGCATTACTTCAAGTCCAGCCTCAATTCCAAGGCCGCGTTTCCCGCCTAATGACGTGCGGTTGGCCTTGTCAAAGGACCCTTTGAAAATGAACTGCGCACCCACGTCTGCACAGGTCTGTTTCATGGCGGTGGCGATCATCAGCGCGTGATCCGCGCTTTCCAATTGGCAAGGTCCGGCAATAACCGTCAATGGTTGGTCATTGCCGACGTTCAGGTCCGAAACGGAAACTGTTTTCATATTAGGATGATACCTGTTCTCTCAGGATGGATGCGGTAAGCGATACCATCAGGTAGATACCTGCAAAAATCAGGAAAGCCAGCACCGTATTTTCGAATGAGCGGGGATATGACGCGTCTTCGGACGCAACAGGTGGTACGCTGACGGTGAGGTAGCGAACCTGCTTGTTGGCCTCGATCTCGCTCTGACGTTTGCTTTCGATGGCTGATTGCAGGATTAGATCGGCCGTTGCCAGATCGGCCTGCGCCATCTGGATCTCCGCGGTTTGCGATGCCAGAGACGTGCTGCCTTCGGTGGCCTGGGTCAGGCGATTGTTTTGCTTCAACAGTTCGGCTTCGTATACTTCGATTTCGCTACGCAATGCTGCCACTTTGGCCTTGTTCGGGCGGGCATTGTTCAATTGCGTGTTCAGCGCCAATTGTTTTTCCTGCAACAATAATTCGACGTTGGCTATCAGTTGGCGAATGCTTCCGATCTCGCCTTCGGGATCTAGAATTGTGCCTTCTTGCAATTTAACCATCCGTACTTGCACGGCATGGCGTTCAGCTTTGGCTTGATCCAGAGTCTTTATAGCGGTGCGCACCGCATCGCGTCGCTTACGCTGGCTCAATGCATCAACGTTTTCTTCGGCATATTCGATCAACGCTTCAGAGAAACGCGCACTCATAGCGGGATCAGCTGAAGACACTTCCATCCGCAGAACGCCCTCTGTCGGATCGTACCCGATTTTTACGTATTTTTTGAACAGCTTATAAGCGCTTTCGTGGGATGCGCCTTCATCAAGCCGTTGAATTGGGTCAATCCAAGGCTGGCTGAAATGTCCACGAAATCCAACATCTTTGTCCAAACGTAACATCGCAGGTTTGGACAAAAGATAGGACTGCGTTGCAATCGCATCCTGACCGGTCGCAAAGGCCGTTCCCGCCAACAGGCTTGTGGCCGGGCCAGATCCGTCCGCCTGTAAGATCAGGAATTCCGATTTGGTGGAATACATCGGCGTTGCCACCGCGAAATAGTAATACCCAGCCACAAGCGTGGGCAGGAAAACAAATGCTGACAGACGTGACAGCAGAAGCAACATTTTGCGGCGACGTCGTTTGCCAATGTCGCGTTGGATGCGCATGATTTCTTCGCCGCGCCGATCTGCCGGGCTCAGTTCTGTCGCAGGAAGCGTCTGAGGGCTTTGAGAAACGGTTTGTGGCAACTGCACCTTGGGTGAATCCACTTCGCGCCCACCTGCGGCGCGGGCGGCGTCATCCTCAGTGGTCACAAGTTCCAGAATACTGGCTCGTTGAAAAGGATCGATGCCTTTTGCTCGCAACAGACGTATCGCATCAAAATCAGACGTTGGGGCCAATCCGTTCTTTTGGGCAACCCGACGGGCCATACGCAGTTGACGCCCCGTCAAACCTTCTTTGCGAATTTCATCAATAACATTTGCGGTCGACATTTCCTTTGGGGAATTAACCTGACCTTCACGCGTTTGCGGTGCTTCTGTTTCTGCAGGTTGTTCTGGACGTGGCGATTTGTGCGCAGCGGCTTCGGGCTTCGGGCCTGCTTCTGAGCGCACGCTCTTTGGGTCGGCTGCTTGCGTTGCCTGATCTGCATGGGGCTCATTGCGCCGGATACGAAATTTTCTAGCCTTGGGTTTCATAGTCATAAAGCTGCTTTGCCTCTTCCAAGGTGTCAAACATATACAATTGCCCGTCCATCAAAACCGCGGCGGACGATGCGAACTTTTCAAGTGTAGCGGCCTGATGCGAAACAATCACGACAGTTGTGGTTCGCAGGCGTTCTTTCAAAATTTCCCCGGCTTTGCGATTGAATTCAACATCGGTCGAACTCGGCATGCCTTCGTCGATCAGATACATATCAAAATCCAGCGCCAACATCAGCGAAAATGTGAATCGCGACTTCATGCCGGACGAATACGTGCCCAAAGGCTGATCAAAATATTCACCCAGATTGCACATCCAGCGACAGAATGCTTCGACGTAATCCGGATCAAGCCCATAGAGGCGTGCGATATACCTGCTATTTTCCATAGCGGAGATTTTGCTGATGACGCCGCCCATAAAACCCAATGGGAAACTAATACGGCACCCACGGCGAATTTCGCCATCATCGGGTTTTTCCAGACCAGCCATCATGTTGATCAACGTTGTCTTGCCCGTGCCGTTTGGGGCCAGGATGCCAACGCTACGCCCCAGTTCCACGCGAAAAGATACGCGATCAAGGATCACCTTGCGCTGTGTGCCTGTCCAGAAGGACTTGCTGACGTTATCAAACTCGAGCATCCAATTGCTCCGTTACTACTCTGGTCGCCCTCTTCTAGTGGGGCTTTGTTTACGCGGCGATAACCAAGGCTGACCATATTATGCCGGATCACCGCTATTTTATACAGGTATTCAAGGCAGAATTATGCCCTTTGATGAAAAAAACCGGCGCAAACGCACCGGTTTTTTACGATTTATAGTTTGCGAGTTCAGAGTTCCTGTTTCTGAACCTTGGTAAGCTTGCCGACGATAATAGAAAGGATCGCCGCAGCAAAGCTAAACAACGCCCCCATTTTCGCGGCGTCTTGTACTGGACCGGCATCGAATGCGACCGAAGCCACGAACAACGATACGGTGAAGCCGATGGCTGCGACAAAGCCGATAACCACGAGATCGATTATTCGCATGCCCTCTGGAATGCCCAGCCCCATAGGTTTGGCGGCGACCCAGCCGAACAGCAAAATACCGACCGGTTTACCAATGATCAGACCCGCCAGAACCAACCAGGTCGCATCACCCATGGCTTCGAACTTCACACCTGCATTCATCAAACCGAACAGAAACAGAACGATCTCAACTGGATGTTTCAGCGCATGTTCCAGGACGTTCAGGAGGTCATGCAGGTGTTTCTCTGCTTCGCTGAAGATACCGAATGCACGATCCGCATGGGGAATTGTCGCAACAATTGGCAAAAGGCCAAGTGCCGGGTGCAGGCCCGACCGCATGAAGCCATACCAGCAAACGCAACCGGCGATAATGTAAGGCATACCGCCAAGGCTTTTGCGTAAACGGGTCGAATTCGGACGGTTTTGCTTGCCGCGATCCATGAAGCGCGGGAACCAGTTGAACAGAACGTACACAGCGATTGAGACGCCGAACGAGAGCAACAGCCATTCAGGTGCAAGATCGCCGGAGGGATAGAAGATGGCCAGAATAATTAGACCGGCGGCATCATCGGCAATCGCCAATAACAACAGAAAGCGAACAGCGGGGTGCCCGGCACCAAACACCAATCGCCCAACCAGATAGCTAAATGCGATATCCGTTGCGGTTGGGATTGCCCAACCATTGGCGACCGCGTTGTAGGTGTCTGATCCCATCAACATCGCCAGACCAAGGTACACTCCGATTGGCCCAAACATGCCGCCTGCAGTGGCAAACAAAGGCGTCGCGGCCTTCTTGCCGCGCAACGAGCCGTTTTTAAGGATTACAGCTTCCCAAACTTCCTTTGCGGCAATCGCGAAGAACAGCGCCATAAGGACGTCGTTGACGAGATAATGTAGTGTCAGGGTACGGTGCCCGTCGTGCAAATGGCCAATTGGGGCATGATCCCAGATCACGAATTCCGTGAAATGGTGGTAGCTCTCGTAATCGATGTTGGCCCATATCAGCGCGATGATCGCCCCGAAAATCAATAGCAGTGAGTATTCAGCAACAAAATTCCAGACGCGATACATACATTTCCCCCTCAATTAAATGTAGTATTACAGAATTAGGACATTTGCGGGAGGGGGGCAACCGCAACGCAATTGCGCCCCGGTTTTGCTAGTTATTCGGTTGGAAAACGTCTACTTTGGACTTGGAAGCGTCACGCCACCGCTTGCCAGACGAGGCCAGCCAGGACAGCGCCGGTTACCGCAAAACCCAGGTAGGCCGCAAAGACTCGCGGTTTGACCAAAGCCCAGACCGCGATTGCCGCTGGAATACAGCTTACTCCACCGGCGATAACGAAACTCATTGCGGCACCGTTGCTCATGCCTTGCGCCAACAATGCTTCGACCAGTGGAACCGCTGCATACCCATTGAGGTATGCAGGCGCACCAACCAATGCCCCAAGAATGATCGGCACCACGCCAGTTCCGCCTAAGATACGCGCAACTGCTTCGGCTGGAACATAGTGAAGCATCAAGGCCTCGATCACATACGCAAGCGCCAACCACTTAAGAAGGAACACTGCGTTTTCCCATGTGGTCGCACGAAATGTGTCACGGCGATCTGCATCGGACCAGAACTTCCATTGCGGGGCTCCTGAATACGGCTTCTTCACGCCACAGCACCCGCCAACTTGTGGCTTCTCACGTAATGGATTTGCGAACACTACCGTCCGCGCCAGCAATGTTGTCGCAAAGCCCCCAAACAGGCCCAAGCCAACCGCCGCAATTGTCTTGGCAATCGCAAATTCCCACCCCAGCGTTCCGGAGGTGATTAAAAACATCGCCGGGTCCATCAACGGTGAGGCTAACCAAAACGCCATGACTGCACCCAAAGGTGCGCCAAGCGCCAACATTGCGGCAATGAACGGGATTACTTCGCAACTACAAAATGGGGACAACCCGCCCAAAAGCGAGGCCATGATGATCATCTTGACCTGATTGCCTTCGAACGCTTTGGCCAGCAACGTCTCAGCGCCCGTCGCTTTCATATACGCGACTGCCAAGACTGCGAATGCAATGAAAGGTGCTGTGTGCAAAAGGGACGAGGCGCCGAATGTGACAGTTGGGAAAAACTGCGACCAATCAAACACGGCCACGAGGATCAATATGATCACCAGTGCGGCCCATGCCTTGTCGATCCGACCAAACAACGGTTTGGGATGCGAATGTGTTGTGTCAGCCATGAGAATGGTCCTCGCTTGGGTGTTCAGAATCCGCGCAACATTCGCGCAACAGAAATTCCGACAGAATACGTAATTCGTCATAGGCAACAGCGGCGCAAATGATGCTACGTCCCTGTTTTTCTTGTCTGACCAGACCGGCTTGGGTCAAAATCTTCATGTGGTGCGTTAGGGTCGACCCGGTCACGCCGCTGCGCTCACCCAATTCCCCGATACGCAACCCTTCTGGTCCAGCGCGTACAAGGCACCGCAGAACAGCAAGGCGCTGTTCGCTGCCCAATGCGGCAAAAGTCGAGGCTGCAATGGCCAGGTCGAGGTCGGGTGTTGTGTTTATTTGTTTCATAATTCTAGAAATATCGAAATGACGGGAATTGCGCAAGTATTATTTCGATACATGTCGAAATAACAATCTGACGAGCCGCCTCACTGCTGTCGCACCCCAATCAAGAACAAGATAAGACGGGGTTATGTCTGATCTGACCGATGAAATTTCCAATTGCCGCCTGTGCGCAGATCGGTTTGCCGAAACGCACACGAGCCATCAACCGCGTCCGGTGGTTTGGTTCCGCCCGACCGCGCGCCTGTTGATTGCGGGGCAAGCACCAGGCATGCGCGTTCATAAATCTGGCAAACCATTTGACGACCCATCCGGTGATCGATTGCGTGACTGGCTGGGCCTTAACCCCGAAGAATTCTACGACACATCACGCGTCGCTGTCGTGCCGATGGCGTTTTGTTTCCCCGGTTACGATGCCAAAGGGTCCGACCTGCCGCCGCCGAAAATATGCGGCCAAACATGGCATGACCGCGTTATGGGTGAATTGATCAACGTCAAATTGACCGTCTTGGTCGGCGGTTACGCACACAAATACCATATGGGTGCCAAGACCGGCGTCACAGCTACGGTTCAGGGTTGGCGCGCTCAC
>Ga0209344_10003926_pt1 | contig 14166 bp, 7 predicted proteins | sample Cruoilmetagenom6_FD_187293 | JGI IMG/M metagenome (GOLD analysis project Ga0209344, IMG submission 187293) | Oil polluted marine microbial communities from Coal Oil Point, Santa Barbara, California, USA - Santa Barbara Oil Seep Sample 6 (SPAdes)... | ecosystem: Environmental > Aquatic > Marine >...
TTCCGATCTGGGTGAATACGCTGGACAGTACACAGATCGCGAGTTGATGCTTGACAATGGTGAACTCATGTACCGGCGGATCGGGAACCCGAACTGGAGCCGATTGATCGCGGCGGAGAAGGACATCTTTGTGATCGATGGTTTCGATGGATTCCAGATGCACTTTGAGCGCGATTCATCGGGGGCCATCGAGCAGATCACTGGGCACTACCAGCAGGGACGGGTTGACTACTCGATCCGCGAGTAGGTCCGCCGGCTATCAGGCCGCGCGGCGTGATTCATTGTCTTTGGCAAGAAACTCAATCACATCGTCATAAACTAAGGGCTTGGCAAAGAAGTACCCCTGGACCATGTCACAGCCATGGGCGATGAGTGTGGTGACCTGGGATTCTGATTCCACACCCTCGGCGACGATCTGCATCCCTGTGTTCTTGGCGAGCTCGATGGTTGCGTGGAGCACCGCCCCGATGTCGTGGCAAAGGTCCATGTCACGGATGAAGCTCTGATCGATCTTGAGCACATCGAACTTGAACTTGTGCAGGAGACTCAGTGATGAGTGCCCGGTCCCGAAGTCGTCCATAGCGATCTTGACACCCAATGCACTGATCTCGTTGATGATGTCACCCATGCCGGATCTTGGATCGACGATGGTGGATTCGGTGACCTCGACTTTGAGGTTCGCGGGGTTGATTCCGGACGACTCGAGCACGCCTTTGAGGTGGGCCATAAACCCTCCGTACATGAGCTGTCGTTTGGACACATTCACATTGACCGAAAGTTTTTTGTCATCAGGCAGATCTCTGTTCCATGTTAGAAGGTCTTTGACTGCACGCTCAATAACCCATTCCCCGATCTCTACGATTTTCCCGGTATCCTCGGCGACCTCGATGAACTGATCCGGGCGGACCATACCGAGCTCGGGATGATCCCACCTGATCAGAGCTTCGAAGCCCTCGGTTTCCATTGTTTCGAGATTCACGATCGGTTGGTAAGCGAGATGGAGCTGCTGCTTCTCGATTACGCGGTTGAGGTCTTCCTGGATTTTTAGACGGAACTTGGCGCCTTCGAGCATTTGTTGATCGAAGCGAACAACCCGACCTTTGCCGTCAAGCTTTGCTTGGTACATCGCGGCGTCTGCGTCGCGGATCATCTCGTCTGCGGTGGTGTATCGTGGATCAGCGGTGACAAGCCCGATGCTTGCGGTGGAGGTGATCTCGTGCCCATCGAGGAGATGATGCTTCTCGAACAGTTTGAGCAAACGATTTGCTGCTTCTGTCGCGTGATCGAGCGATTGGACCGGCGAGAGCATGATGACAAACTCATCGCCTCCGAATCTGGCGGGAAGATCTGTCTCTCGTAAGCTGCCACGGAATCGATCTGCGATCGAACAAAGCAGTGCGTCACCGGCGGCGTGTCCGAGGGAGTCGTTGACGAGTTTAAATCGGTCAAAGTCAAAGAACAAGACTGAGATGAGATGCGATTCGTCTTCATGATATCGCTTGAGCTCTTGATTGAGCCTTAGTGAGAGAAGATGGCGGTTAGCCAGCCCGGTGAGTTTGTCGTGATCTGTGTCGTGCTTGAGCTGCTCGTTGAGACCTGTGAGCTGAGCGGTCCGTTCTTCGACTTCGAAATCCAGCCTATCGATCTGCTGCTTGAGTGAGAATCGCATGTCATTGACAGCCCCTTGGAGCTGCCCGATTTCATCGTTGCAAGAGACTTCAATCTCTCGATGGAGATCGCCCGCGGCGACCGCATTGGCCGACTTAACGAGTGCTTTGATGGGGTCCCCGAAGATCCGTGCTACGACGACCCCGGTCAGGCCGCAGAGCGCAAGGATGATTGCACCAACGATAGCGAAACTGAGTTGCTGGGCGAGGGTTGGGGCCATGACTTCATCGTGATCAATCTCGATGCACAGCACCCATGGGAAGATGTTTGATGGGAGGTATACCCCGTGGACTTCTTTATCCTTGAGCTGATAGAGCCCCGTGACCATCTGGCGTTCGTGGATAGCGGCATTGAGGCCATCGCTTTGATTGAACTCCGTATCCGAATCGTCTTTGAGATGAACAACCAACTGACCGGAGTTGGTTGTCAGATACAACCGTCCTGAGTCTCCGAGTTTGAAGTTGTCCAGCAGCAAGGATTGGGTGGTATCGATTGAGACTTCGATCGCGACCAAGCCAATGACTTTGCCATCTTGCGAATGGACCGGATGCATCGCGAGTTGGTGGAAGTGGTCTCGCTCACTGAAACCGAAGAAACCACTGACGGTTGGCTTGAGTAAGGCGGCACGGAAGTTACCCGCATCTGCGATGGTTTTATTATAATGCGGGCTTTGGGAATACTGGATCTGATACGCGGTCAGGTCGGGTTTCTCCCAGCCTTCTTTGGGCGGGGACAACACGACGAGGCCATCGACGTCAACCAAGAAAATATGATGCGTCAGGCCCCAGGTGGACTGCTGTACGGCGTTTACATCCTTGGCTGCTCTTATCAGATCTTCGTCACTGAGATCTGTTTCTGAATCGACCTCGGTGAGCATCTTGGTGACTGAGGGCATCATTGCGAGGGCTTGGGCATGATTCTGGATACTCTCGATATGCTCGCGGAGGAGCCGCTCGCGAGAGGTTGCCATTTCAACGAGTTGGCGTTCTGTGTTTTCTTGGGTTTGTGAGTGCGCGTTCTTGCCGATGAGTCCGAAACCAATAATCAGCGGGGCAGCGGAAGCGAAGAAGAATGCAATCGCCATCTTGGTCGAAATGGATTGCACCCGACCTTTAAGTTTCATGATCATGCTCATATACAAATATCCCTGCTCATCCGACCCGCGGCATGGCGGTTCACAATGGGGGATATCGCCCTGTTTCAGTATTCCTTATTACGAAGCATTTATATTTGGGCAATATTAGCCACAATTAGGTATTCTAACCCTTGTTGTGAAACCGCTCGACCTGTTGATCCGCGAGATAACTCGATCGGACGAGGGGGCCAGAGACGACGAGCTTGATGCCCGCTTGTTCACCGACCTCGATGTACTCTTGGAACTCGTCGGGATGGACCCATCGTTCTATCGGGAGGTGGTTGCGGGTGGGCTGGAGGTATTGTCCGATGGTGATGATGTCGCAGGCGTCGCCTTGGTGGTTTGTCATGGACACCAGGTCATTGAACATTTCGAAGACTTCATCTTTGCGTTCGCCGATGCCGACCATGATGCCGGTTTTGGCGATCCCGCCCTGGGCTTTGACGCGTTGGAGGAGTTCCATGGTGCGTTCGTACTTCGCGCTGGGACGAACCGCTGGGTGGCAGCGTTTGACGGTTTCGAGGTTGTGAGCGATGATCTCGGGTTTGGCATCGATGACCATCTGGAGTGCGGCCTCGTCGCCTTTGAAGTCGCCTATGAGGACTTCGATGGACATGTCTGGGCAAGCCTCTCGAGTCCGGACGATGGTCTCGGCCCAAATCCCGGCGCCGCCGTCGTGGAGATCATCGCGATCGACGGAGGTGATGACGATGTGCTTGAGCCCAGCGCCTCGCAATGATTCGGCGACTCGTCTTGGTTCGTCTTTGTCTACAGCGGCTGGCTTGCCGGTTTTCACATTGCAGAATCCGCAGGCGCGGGTGCAGGTGTCGCCGAGGATCATGATGGTGGCGACGCCCTTGGCCCAGCACTCGCCCATGTTTGGGCAGGCGGCTTCTTGGCAGACGGTGTGGAGGTTGTGGGCGTCGATGGTGGACTTGGTGGCTTGGAAGCCGGCCCCGCCGGGGAGTTTGGCTTTGAGCCAGGCTGGTTTCTTTTTGACGCTGAGGTGATGGATCGCGTCGTCCTCGTTGTTGAGGATCATTGAGCTCAGGGAGAGGGCGGGGCGGAGTGTGGCGATGGGGTCGCCGCCGAGGGGTCTTGGGTGGCGGCTCAGTGTGCGGGATTGCCCGGACTCTGGTGTTTTTGAAGAATCATCCTGAGGGGATGGGACCGGATTTGAAGGTTTGTTTGGCACAGGAGAGTTTATGTCCAACAGATCGGATTTGTGAGAACGAGACGAATCTTTGCGTCGTATACATGTGAGTGAATCGCTCCGCGAGATTATTGCCGGTCCTTGGGAGTTGGGTTTCGCCATGTAGTAAGGCGCAATCCTATCACAACGCCCGAAAATTATGCGTTTTTGGGTGTTGAAATCAACTTGGGGGGCGTTGGTGGTCGATGGAGCGAGTCAGAGAACCAAGCGATTTGCTTGATGGGTGCTACACTGTTGCATTCAAGCCGTTTGCGCATGTTCTCGATGTAATTTGTGCGATGATCTGAGTTGATCATGGTTTGAATGAATGCAGGAGCGAACCCGTGTCCCAGAAGACTTTGAAACCCGGTGTAATAAGTACCCAGAGCGAGAACTACTCGACTAATCGAGTAATCAAGTTCGGGATGGTGGCCGGTTTGGCTTCCCTCGTGGCATCACTTGGTGGATGTATCGGGACCGATTCATTCTTGAATCCAAGTGTTACCGGACGCTGGGAGCACACACCGACGAGTGTTCCGATTCTTGAACATCTTGCAGCCATCGAGACCCCGGCCGACGAATGGGTCGAAATCTCTGAAATTACCAACGAAGATTTGATCCCGCAATCTACGGTTTACCGTGTGTCTTCGGGCGATGTGCTCACGCTGAGCATCTGGGACCTGATCGCAACAAACCAGGTTGAAATACTGGTCCGGCAGATCGATCCCAATGGATACCTCGAGGTCCCCCAGCTTGGGCGGATCTTTGTAACCGGACTGACCGAGAAGGAAGTTGGCGAACGGATCGCAGAAACAATGATCACCCTTGTGGCAGACCCCCTTGTTTCGGTGGTTGTTGAACAACGGAGTGAGCAAACGTTCTTCTTGATGGGCAATGTGACAAACCCTGGCCCGTATGTCGTTCCCAGTTCAGACTTTAGAATCCTGCAGGGACTTGTTGGCGCTGGCGGCATCCCGCAGTTTGTCAAGGATATTTATGTCATTCGGCAGGTCCCATTGGATGATTCACTCAACACGATTCGACAGGAATCGTTGCCGAGCAATCCCCCGGTGAACCTGATCGAAGAGCCCGATGGGGAAGACCTGCTTGATGTGATTGATGATCTTTCGAGCCCTGGGATGATCTCAGGGTCTGGAAATGGGCTGATTGCTCCATTTGCACCCGATGGTGATGATCCGCTTATTGACCTGATCGATCCGATCCAGAGCAGCGACCGAGAAGTTGATTCTGCTGATTCTGTGGATCAAGGCTTTACGCTGGCCAGTTCTCGCATGCTGACGCCTCGGTGGCGGTTTGTTGACGGACGCTGGGTCCGTGAGTCGGTCCCGATGGCGGCGCGTCGGATGATTCCGTCTGCCGATGGCGGGATGACTCCTACGGATTCTCGTGGGCAGCTCTTTACACAGCGGAAGATCCGGATTCCTGTGAAGCCATTGCTTGCTGGCGATGCTCGATACAATATTGTGATTCGCCCTGGTGACATTGTGAGCGTGCCTCCGTCACCGATTGGCAATGTGTACATTGATGGCCAAGTGAACGGGCCTGGCGTGTACAACCTCCCTGTAACCGGACGATTGACCTTGACGCGTGCAATAACCAGCGCGGGCGGCCTCAACGGCATCGCGATCCCTGAACGGGTGGATCTGACTCGAATTGTCGGATTTAACGAGCAGGCGACGATTATGTTGAATCTGAGGGCGATTCAGGAGGGGACACAGCCAGATGTGTACATCAAGCCTGATGACCGGATCAATGTTGGGACCAACTTCTGGGCAACCCCTCTTGCGGTGCTTCGGTCCGGATTCCGGACGAATTACGGGTTTGGGTTCTTGCTTGACCGCAACTTTGGTAATGATGTGTTTGGTCCCCCACCAACATTCAATAGAAACAACTGATTCTCTGTGATATTTGAACCTTTGGCTCTTGCTCTTCGTACACGATGAGTAGGCGGAGTATCGGTTTTGGTGCAGCTATTCATGCGTGCGCCTCGAACACGCGAGATTGTGCGCCAATCATCTTGTCCTTGGGAACCAGACCAAAGAATCCGGCCTTGTTGGCCGATCAGTTATTACCCGATTATGACTACCCAGAGCACATCCCCCAACCCGATTTCGGCCCAATCGTCTGGCGATGACGCGGGGCTAATCTTTGGCATTTTCACTCGGCGTGGGCTGATGATTACCGGTGTGCTGGGTGCGTTGTTTGTCTGGCTATTTCACCAATGGTTTTTGTTCCAGTTGGAAATGAGCTGGGAGAACAAAGAGGACTGGGGCCATGCGCTCGTGATCCCGTTTATTTCCGGGTATCTGCTGTGGCTGAATCGCGAACGAATCGCACAGACGCCGGTGCGGGTGTTCTGGCCTGCGATCGTGCCGTTCTTGGTTGGAATACTCGCCTACGCGTATAACTTGTTTTTTATAAGTAATCCGATGCTTCAGGGATTTTCGATGGTGCTGAGCTTGGGTTCGTTGGTGCTGATGCTCACCGGACCCGCGATGCTTCGGTATACTTTTTTGCCGATTTTGTATCTTCTGTTGATGGTGTCGATCGCCGAGGCGATCATGCTGCAGGTGACCTTCAAGCTCCAGCTGCTTGCCTCCCAGGGCTCATGGTTGATGCTGAGTGTGATCGGGGAGCCGTTTAAATGGTTCTCTGTTGAGCTCGTTGGTAATCGTCTAGATATATTGACGAACTCCGGGGAGTTACACCCGCTCAATGTTGCCGAGGCATGTTCTGGTATGCGTATGGTGGTTGCTTTTTATGCGTTGGCTGGGGCGGTCGCATTGCTTGGCTGCACGCAGTGGTGGCAGCGGATTGCACTGATACTTTTGGCCGGCCCTGTTGCGATCCTGATGAATATGGTGCGTGTCACTGTGCTCGGATTGCTCACGCTGTTTGACCCCAATCTTGCTTCAGGTGATGCACACACAATCATCGGAACGATCCTTCTTGTGCCTTCTCTTGGGTTGTTTATGGGAGTGGTATGGATGCTCAACCGGATTATTGGTGTCGGACAGGAGCAGCCGGCATGACTCAAAGACACGGGAGTATCTTGGCACCAGCACTCGCTGCGATCGTGATGATCGGGGCGACCGCTGGTATCGGTTCGTACATCAAGTTTGCGGATCTTCATATGCAGAAGATCCCGATTTATCCGGAGAACAACCGGCAGGTCTCGGCGATCCCAACTGAAACCGAGAACTGGATCCGGCTCGGATCTGACCGGATCTCATCGAGTGAAATCATCGAGACGCTGGGCACACAGAACTACGTTTCGCGAGATTACATCCGGAAAGATTCGCAGGACACCAAGGACCCAATCGTAGTAGAGCTGCATGCTGCATATTACACGGGGATGATCGATACGGTGCCCCATGTGCCCGAACGATGCTTTGTGGGCGGGGGATTGCAGCAGAGTGAGTCCTCACGAAACATACCGCTCGATCTTGACACGAGCTCATGGCGCCATGACAGCTCGGTTCCCTCGGAACTGGCGGGGCTCTCTAGCGAGTTGTATTCTGTTCGACTGAGCAATAATAGAAAGTGGACCGATGCCCCCGGGGTACGGGTTCGGTTACCCCGCGATGTGACTCCTGATAACGAGCTGCTCATGCGGAGCTCGGAGTTTATTTTGGGGGATGGCCGCAAGATTTATGCGGGGTACTTCTTTATTGCCAACGGGGGGACCAAGGCCAACGCCAACGAGGTCCGCACTCTGGCGTTTAACTTGACTGATGATTATGCCTATTACCTGAAGGTTCAGGTGAACTGTGTGACCGCGGATACGATGGACGAGTTTGTCGAGTATTCGGGGCAAATTATAAGTGATTTAATTGGCGAGATGATGCGCTGCACCCCTGACTGGGTTGATGTGCAGCAGGGGAGTTACCCGCCGCCGGTGGAGTGAAAGCTCCGGCGTACACGGGTGTACCGTGTGTGCAATGAAGATTTTCAAAGATTCGACGGGGTATATCCCGTCCGACAGAAGAATGACCGCAGTGTGCGGGAAGACCAAAGAGGATACTGATCATGGCATCGCGTGTGAATACCAAGTTTGTCGTCATCTTGATTGTGGCTGTAGTTGTGATGCTGGGGATGCTCTTTGCGGCGTATTCCGTGGTGTACAAGACCGCGGATGACCTTGCGGCGCTGGGTGATCAGGCATTGGTCGAGGGGGACGCCAACCTTGCACGGACTCTCTATTCAAAGGCGGTCAATAAAGACCCGACCATCGTCGGGAATATCGAGAAGTGGATCAGTGCGTTGGAACAGTGGACTCCTGAAACCGAGACCGCGTACTACGACGCGTACCGAAACGACTACCTCGGGGCAATCCGCCAGGCTTCTGTTGTTCAGCGAACAAATCTTGACGCGTACCACAGAGAACTCGGGATTTCCTTCGATTCTTTGGCACGAATGTATAGCCGCGGCCAAGCGGACCAACTCATCCGACGGACCACCGAGGTACTTGGATTCTTTGACGGCATCCCAGGGGTTGACGAGGGATGGCCGACACTCCGTCGGTACCGCGGGCTTGCGTGGGAACGGATTTCTGCTTCGGACGGGGTAGTAGAAGGCACCCAGTATGAGCTGATCCGCGATGATCTGACCACTACACTTCTGGCAAATCCAAGCGATGACAACGCGAGAAACGCCTTGATGCGATGGACTGTTTACGAGCAGATCCAGACTGTTGTCAACAACGATAAATCCGGTGTTTCCGCGGCACGCAATGAAGCGATCGCGATGGGTAAGAAGCATTTCGAAGAATACCCAAACTCACCGATGACACTCGTAACAGCTTTGATGATCGAGATGGAACTTGCTCGGTCGGCTGCCATAGAAGCTCATCCGATCAACGAATCCGCTCGGACAAAGGCTGTTCAGGAGGCGATGCTTCAGTTCTCAAACCGGCTCGAGGACATCCATAATGCTTTGATGAGTATGCCTGATGACAAACTTTCGCTTGCGGCTGCCAATAACTTCCGTTTGGCTGAGTACTTGGCAGATCCGGGGAGCGGCTCCGTTCGCACAGTTGAACTCTTCGAGAGGATGATTGAAGCGAACCCAAGCTCATCGGATTTGCTGCTTTCAACAGCGACAATTTACTCAAGCAAAGGAGAGAGGGCCAAGGCAGTTGGAACATATGAACAGATAACTTCGCTACCAATCCCACCCATTTCAACTCAGGGTGTCAGGCTTTTCAACGCGCAGCGAGAGGCCTTGATTTCGCAAGCCTCCATGAAACTTGATGAGTATCAGCGTGCGAGCTTGGGCGAAGACGCAAACGAGGAACAGGCCGCCGAAATTCTTGGTCAGGCGATTAGCGCTCGAGACTTGTATGCCGAGCGTGTCACCGAAGACAATACTGCATTGATGCTCATTGACGGGCAGATTGCTTATGCCCACGGTGAGACCGAGAACGCCTTGCGGTTGTTTAAGCGGTTTATTGATCTGAATGAAAACCCGAGAATGAAGGCTCGCGGGCTGTGGCTCGAGGCTATTGCTGCAGCCGAGTTGAACCAGAACGGCACCGCACGCACTGCTCTTATGAGTCTTTTGGACATTCAACAGTATGACATCCGTGCCCTGCTTATGCTGGCAAATATCGAGACAAAGCTCCAGGATTTCAGGACAGCAAAGTCGCTGTATCAAGAAGTTTTAAACTACGACCCCGACAACCGAGCAGCCCGTGCCGGCGTTGTCAATATTAATGCGATCGAGGACCCGTCCTTACTCGACAACCCAGCACTGGAACTCATTGTCAGATCCCGGGGCCTGCGCCGCGGCGACGATGACAATCCTGGCGATTTGTCGGCATCTATCACCGTCCTTTCAGAGGGGATCGCATCGGTAAACTATGACCCGGGTGTCACCCGCGAGCTGGCAACTGTCCTACTTGACCAAGGGGATATTGTTGGGGCACGGAAAGTGCTGGAGCTTGCAGTCGAGGCCAACCCCGACGACAAAGGGATTGCGGATCTGAATGAATCGGTCCAGGGCGACGATGAGTTTGATATTCTAATCTCAATGATCAGAAACGCAAAGACTGACCCGATCGAAGAGCTTGTTTCGATTGCCAGTATTTCATCGGCGAGAGGCAAGTTCGAGCTCCTTGACGAATCACTCGCCCAACTCGCGGAGATCGCCCCAGACGATTCGCGTGTTCTTGATCTTTCCTTTATTCGAGCACTTGCTCTGGATCAGATTGACAGAGCTCAAGAAATTGCGAAGACCGCACAGACACATAATTCTGATCGTGTCAATGGGCTCACTTTCCAGGCTCGGTTGGCATCCTTTGAAGGGAACCATGAGCAAGCGATTCAGTTCTATCAGCAGGCGATCTCTGGCGGAGCAGCGGATTCATCATTGTACAAAATGCTTGCGATTGAGCAGATGGTGATTGGACAGGTTGAATCCTCAATTGAATCATTCGAACAGGCGTTAAGTATTCGGCCTGATGACCAATCAAGTATTCTCACCTACATGAACGCCCTATTCAATAAGCGTCGTTATACAGATGCCTTGGATATTGCTCGTCGTTTCCAGCGGTACGCAAACGAAGACAGTCAGTTTATGTCGATGTGGCTCTTTTTGGAGGGCGATTTCGGCGGTGTCGAAGGCCAAGAATACGCGATTCGGCAACGAGAAAAATCCCTAGAGCTGAATCCTAATGATGTCCAGAACAACTTTGCTCTGGCCAACTTATATGTCGCGACAAACCGTTGGGATGAATCACGGGTTCTCATTGACGACCTGCGTTCTTCTGAAGACCAGTTTCGGTACGCGGAGCTTGAAGCGAGATGGTACGCCAATCAAGGGCGTGTCGGAGACCAGGACGGGCTGCTGTCTGCGAGACAGGTGTATCTCGATTATATCGAGGCCCATCAAGATGAGCGATCCGCTACGCCTTACATCGGTTTGGCTCAGTTTATGCTCGATCGTGGGCATCACAATCTTGCAATCCAGGCGGCTATGGATGCGGTGAGCCGGGAAGACCCCAAGACACTCGAGGGGACGAAGCTGTTGGGCGATCTGTTTATGAGGCTCAATCAGTACACAAACGCATCGAATGCTTTCCGCACTATTCTTGATGCGGGCATTGATGAGGGCGACCTGTACCGGCTCCGGCTCATCGACATGCAGATCCGGACCCGCCAGTTTGCAGATGCACGGGTTCAGTTTGACCTCTTGGATGCATCGAAAAAGAACACGATGATTGCCTTGTTGCAGAGTTCAGAAATCGAAGAGGGCTTGGGCAACCACAAAGAAGCTAGAGATCTTCTTGACCAGGCGGTAGCCAACTACTCTGATGATTCGGTTGTATATGTGAAGCGGGCGGAGTTCCTTGCGGGCTCAAAAGAGAACCTGTCAGACATGCTGTCGGATGTTGACGCGGCACTCCAGATCAATCCAAATGATTGGCGTGCATACCGGGTCCGGGCCGCGGGGTACTTTGCTGTTGATCAACGCACCAGCGCGCTGCGTGACCTTCAGCGAGCCGTCAGACTCAACCCCATGCTGGACCAGGCATTGTTCGGGATAATCAATGAGTTTATGATTGACGGCCGCAACTCCGAAGCGTTCGACTTTGCGCAAGAGATCGTCAGCCTCCGGAGTCAGAATGCCTCACTGATCGACCAGCTTGGCCAGCTCTTTTCATCACGAGACGACTGGGATCATGCGACGGAGTTCTACAAGCTTGCTTGGAGAGCGCAGAGAACTCCAAGAGCGGGCTCGACTCTTATTGACGCAATTGTCCGGACACGGAACCCTGATACGAAGCTCGCCAACGCGGTAATCAACGATCTGACAGCTATTGCTGGCCAGATTGATGCGAGCCCCGGGCTTCTTGCCGCTCAGGCCCTTGTTCTCAAGGCACGCGGACGAGACCAGCTTGCCGTTCAGCAGTTGACTAAGGCATTTGACCTTTCGTCAAACGACGATCAGCTACTCATCCAATGGTCTGGCAATATTTCCCGTTATTACGAGGGTCAGTCGATGCAGGACCAGATCAACTATCTGGATACCCTCAAACGACGGAACCCAAACCAGGAAGTGCTGAACTGGATTGATCTCTTCATAGCACAGCGTTTGGTCAGTGCGGGATCACAACGCGAGTTTGCCATTTCAACTTACGAGCGTCTGATGCTGATCAGCAATCAGCCCAAGCTGCAACTGATTACCTTTCAGAGCTATGGAACAACGCTGTACACCGCGAGCGAGTTCGAGAAGGCTGCGGCGATATGGGTTCAAGGCACCGATCTTTTCCCTGACGATTGGGAGATGAGCAATAACCTTGCCTATGTGCTCTCTGCGGAAATGGGCGAGCACGAGCGTGCGTTGAAACTTGCTGAGAATGCGATTGAATCAAATCCAAATCGGTCGGAGCCATATGACACACTCGGGAATATTTATACCGCGTTGGGTCAATACGACAAGGCGGAGGAGATGCTCAACGAAGGGATGAAGTACACATTATCGGTCCGGGCACGTATCACCCTGATCATCGCCCAGATCAATATTAATCTGGCCAGAGGAGAGGTTGAGGAAGCGAATGCGAAGCTTCTCGATATCCGTTCTTTGCTTCGCGCCATCCCGACACGTGATATTGGACTAGAACAGCAAGTAGATGAGATTGAAGTAAAGATCGACTCAGCCGAATAAGAAATTGGGACGATAATAAGAACACGCCCAAACATACCCAGAATCGGTCATTGACCGAAACACAGGACGACAGAACCGTCATGAGCAATACACCACCTACAGCCAGACCCGGCCCATCCAATCGCCCCCCTCAAGCACCGAGTGCTGCGGCAGGGGTTTCGATTGACCCTATCAAACTACTTCACAAGTACAAGTTCACACTTATTGCTTCTGTGTTTGTGGGAGTTGTCGTTGGCGTGGTTTCGCACGTAGCTTTCTCTAGGCTCGCACCACTGTACACGTCTGAAATTATTTTCGAATGTTCACCTTCTCCCGAAGCGGTAGAAGTGATTAGTGTGAAAAGGGTTGACGAGACAGAAATGGATCGGTTTATCGGGACGCAGGTTGCCACGATCAAGGACACCTACATTCTGAGTAAGGTGGTCACCGACCCTCGGCTTGTGAGCCTTGCGCCAAAATGGAGCGAAAGCTACATGAATGGCGGCAACATCAACATCGTCAACGCCCTCAAAGACTTTGAAGACATGGTACAGGCTTTCAGTGTTCCGAATACATTCCTGATTCGTCTCTCGGTCACAGCCCGAGACAAAAATGATGCTGCGGGCCTTGTGACGATGGTTAAGGATGCATACCTTGGCGATCTCAATACACAATACTCATCTGATATTACCTCCCGGCGCAGAGCGATTGAGGGCTCGATCCAAGCAACCAATATCTCAATCGCCGAGCTTACTGGGAATAAAGTCCGGCTGGTGAGGGAAGAACGGATCGACTCGATCGAATCTGATCAATCAACGGCTTCTGGACAGCTGCGGCTTATTAACGCCGAACTGCTTGGGATTCAGCAAACACTCGAAGCACTCATCGTAATACGCGCCAATGATGATGCCCAGCTCCAACGAGATACCGGGATCGAGTACGACTCTACACTTCGTGCCCAGATCGAAGAGTCGCTCATGATGCTCACCTTTAAGCAGGAAATCAAGCGGCTTGAAACAGCGTTGGTTGCCCTTCAAGCGACAGGCATTCAGCCTGACCACCGCCAGTACAAGCAGAACATTGCTCAGATTGACGCTCACAATCGTAAGATTGAGGGTGCTCGCGAAGAACTGCTTCGCGAAGCGTTTGAATCACGCGTGCAGAATACAGCAATGACGATCCAGCAGCTTCAGGCTCAGGAAGCCGAATTCTTTGCCCAGAAAGAGGTTCTCGAAGAAAAACTCACAGAGTTGACACGTATCGGTGAAGAAATTTCTGACTACGATCGCCAAATTGATGCTCGGATCGCGCTTTTGGGTGAGCAAGAGAAAGCCCTCTCTGATCTTCAAGCCGCCGCCGGCCTAAGCAGCGCGCAGCGTGTTGAAGTCAAGGTGGCTGCAACCGTTCCAGATCTGCCAACCTTCCCGATCATTTATATCATGGTCCCCGCGGGCATGTTTATTGTTGTTGGCTTGACCGTCGGTGTAATTGTGCTCTTCGAGAT
>Ga0209344_10003927_pt1 | contig 14165 bp, 9 predicted proteins | sample Cruoilmetagenom6_FD_187293 | JGI IMG/M metagenome (GOLD analysis project Ga0209344, IMG submission 187293) | Oil polluted marine microbial communities from Coal Oil Point, Santa Barbara, California, USA - Santa Barbara Oil Seep Sample 6 (SPAdes)... | ecosystem: Environmental > Aquatic > Marine >...
AATTTCAACTTTTTTTATGGAATCTATGCCGAGATCAGCTTCAAGGTCAAAATCAGGATTAATCATCTCCTTTGGATATCCGGTAAGATCACTCACAACCTTTATCAGATTTTCTTCAATTTTACTTAAATAACTTGTTTGCCCCTTTATCTCTCCCATTTCAGGAACAAGCAGTTGATTAACATTTATAGAAACTGTTTGAGCATTTTGTATGTTATTATTATTTTGTGATGTAAAATCATTATTTAATGAAAAATCAGAATGGGTTGTATACGGTTTTGTTTGTGAAAGGGCTTCAGAGAGCATAAAAGGAGCAGGTGGCATGTTAGACTGCATATCCTGATTTAAGGGCAAGTCATTATTTAATGACAAATCATGCTCAGATGGAGAAGAAAAAGCTTGCGGCAGGACTTCATTATAACTATCTGATTTTTTAATAGAATCTGCGATCATATTCTGTGTATCTCTTAAAATATCCTGAAGAGATTTGCTTGTTGCTGCTTGTGTTTCCAGAAAAACCTTATGGGTTTCTATTGTTTGCATCTGAAGCACCTGAATAGAATTAAGGGATTCCTGAACTGCTTTTATAGCATTATCAACACTATGTTTTTGTTTTGCTTTTTGATCAGCCATTTTAACCTTATCTCCACAAATATATTGGTCTGTATGTCTGTCTGTTGGTATAATACTTATTTGAGACTGTTTTGTTACAGGCTCTTTCTTATCACTGCTTTGATTATTTCTGTTATTTTTTGTAAAGTTTGCTCCTGTTACAGGTATTTGCATCAGCTTTTTTCTGGATTCAGTTACCTGATTTTCCCACTTGTTTAAATTAATGTTAATACCTGAAGATGCAAGTTGGCATAACACCCTTGCAAGATCAGCTACTGCGAACTGTTTCCCAGATGAGCTGTCCATGGCAATTGTCTGGAAATCGTATTTTTTTAATATTGATTTTATTAATCCGCTTAGTATCGGTTTTGGACCTATTTCTATAAAGGTTTTTATTCCTGATTTATAAATATTTTTTATTTCACTTAAAAAATCAACAGGACATATTATCTGTTTTCCAAGAAGCTTTTTGGTTTCCTCAGGATCATCAGGGTATTTATTGCCAGTTGTATTGGAAAAAACAGGAATATTGGTTGGGGTAATATTTATGTCTGAAAGAGCTTCTTTAAATGGTTTTTGTGCATTTTTTATAAAACTGCTGTGAAATGCAGCAGATACAGGAAGCCTTATGGTGTGATATTTTTTTTGTATACAAATTTTTTCAATTTTGACTATTGATTCTATTGAACCTGATAAAACTCCTTGATTTGGTCCGTTTTTGTTTGCAATAACAAGATCTGAGCCAGCATTTTTAATTAAGGAGGCAAGTTCATCAACAGGTGCTGTGACTGCAAGCATCCCGCTATTTTTATTGCCAGCAGATGCCATTACTTTGCCCCGTATGTTTGAAAGATTAAAAAAAGTATGCTCATCTATCCAGCCTGCAGAACAAAGCGCTGTAAGTTCTCCAAAGCTGTGACCGCAGGTTACATCTGGCTTTACTCCAAAATATTGCAAAACTTTTAACATGGCAAGACTAACAGCGCCAATTGCAGGTTGAGCTGTTTTAGTATTTTTTAGATTTTCAGCCTGGCTTTGCTGCTTTTCTTTTGAGCTTGCAGGGTGTGGGTATATTATATCTGTTAGCAGTATTTCGCCTTGATATTTTTCATTTGCTTTTTCCAAAACATCAAACGCTTCCGGGAAAAAAGAGACAATATCACGTAACATACCTATATACTGGCTTCCTTGTCCTGGAAAAACAAATGCAATTTTTTCCTGTTTTGTATTGTCAGAAGAGTTGTTATCGCTATAAAATATATTTTTGAAAAATTTTAAAGAGCTGATTTTTTTTCTGCTGTTTTTTTGCTCAAGTATGCAGGATGCATCTGAAAAAAGCTCAGATAAATCCTTTTGCAAAGATAAGAAATCATCAGATGAATTTTCAATGAGCATTAACATTTTGTATTGATCTTCTGGTGAAAAATTTTGTCTTGTTTCTGAGGCATGCGTTGAAATTTCATTTATCGATAAACTGTTTTTTACGCTATTTGAAAACTCTGTTAAAAGTTTTTCCAGCTCTTTTTTTGTTGGTGTTGAAAGTGCGACAATTTCAACAGAACCATCCCAGGATATTTCCTTTTTTATACTTTTGTATTCTTCCAAAACAACATGAAAATTGCTGCCGCCAAATCCAAATGAGCTTACGCCGGCTCTTCTGGGCTTTGATGTTTTTGAAAACCAGGGTCTTGTTTCAGTATTCAAGTAAAAGGGACTATTATCTATGTTTAGATCAGGATCAGGCTTATCAGCTTTTAATGTACAGGGAAGCACTTTGTTATGAAGAGAAAGAGCAGTTTTAATTAAACCTGAGGCTCCTGCTGCAGCTTTGGTATGGCCAATCATTGATTTTACAGAACCAAGGGCGCATATTTTTTTTTTTTTTGTAAATTTTTTAAAATAGCTGCTTAGTCCTTGAAATTCAACAATATCGCCAACTTTTGTCCCGGTACCGTGTGCTTCAATAAGTTCTACAGTATCAGGGGGTATTCCTGCATTTTTATAAGCTTTTGCAATTGCCTTTATCTGGCCTTCTTTACTGGGTGAGTATATACTTTGAGATTTTCCGTCACTTGAAGATCCAATTCCTTTTATGACTGCATAAATTCTGTCACCATCTTTTTCAGCATCTTCTAATCTTTTGAGAACAAGCAGTCCGATCCCTTCACCTAAAATTGTACCATCAGCATCCTTGGAAAAAGGTTTTATATCTCCTGAACTGGATAAAACAAATGTTTTGGAAAAGCACATTTGCATGAAAATATCGTTTAATGTGTCCACACCGCCTGTGATTACCATATCGCTTCGATTTGATACAAGCTCCAAACAAGATAGATGTAAAGCTCCCATGGAACTTGCACATGCGGCATCCACTACACAATTTGTTCCGCCTAAATCAAGGCGATTGCAAATCCTGCCAGCAACAACATTGCCTAGAAGTCCTGGAAATGAGTTTTCTTGCCATGAGACATATGAATCTGCCATATATTTCATCGCTTTATCTGCTTTTACATCAGAAATATCAGCATGTTTAAGCGCTTTGCGCCATACAGGGTGGCCAAGACGAGAAGAAAGAGGTATAACAAGCTCTTGTGTTCCTGTAACACCAAGAATTACGCTGGCTTTGTCACGATTAAACGGTTTTTTGTCGTATCCTGAGTCTTCAAGTGCAATTTTTGCTGCCATAAGTCCCAGGATCTGAGATGTGTCTGTTGCCTCAAGGGAAGAAGGAGGAATGCCAAATTCCGTTGGATCAAAATTTATAGGAGAAAGAAACGCTCCTTTTTTGCAGTAAGTATGATCAGGCTTTTTAGGATCACTATTAAAATAATCTTTTGATGACCAGTGTGTTTCAGGTATATCAGATATCGTATCCACACCATGATAGAGTAGACGCCAGTACTTTTTTAGATTTGATGATTGAGCGAAAAAACAACTCATTCCTATTATGGCAACACTTGTATTTTTCTGTTTTTCCAAGATATTAATCCTATTAAACAGTTATGTTCGTTTTATAACGATATTCATAGGGTTTAATATGCAATACGTTGATTTAGGTAGTGAGTAAAAATAAGTTGCATGAATATTATGCGTTTGCATATACTTAAGTATTTAAAATGTCGGAGAAGCATGATTGTCTGTAAATATTTAGCTTTTGAAAGAAAAGACTGTTTTTTTTGTACTAAAAAAATTGCTCAGGGTAGCTATTTTATATGGTTTTCCTATTAAGATAAGATATAATGGTTAATAATTAACGCCCTCCCGTAATATTTACAATATTTATCATGGTATGTCAAGAATTCATCAATGTACATCAGAATTGTTTTTTTTAATTGGAAGCTGGCTATTTAAAAAATAATAACCTGCCAGCCTGTCTGTGGGGTCATGCAGGTTGATATGGATAATTTTCTGATGTTACATTGCCACAAATACCCTGAAAAGTTTTACCCTCTAGGGTGGTATTTATCATGAATTTTTTTAAGATGTTCTTTTGCAACATGGGTATAAATTTGAGTAGATGAGATATCAATATGGCCTAACATAATTTGTACAGATCTTAAATCTGCACCTTGTTCCAGAAGATGGCTTGCGAAAGAATGCCTTAGGCAGTGTGGCGTTATCTGTTTTTTTATAAGTGATTTTTGTGCATACCGTTTGATAAGTTTCCAGAAACCCTGTCTTGTCATTGGTTTTCCTGCTCTTGCCAAAAAAAGATAGGTGCTGGAATGATTTTTCAAAAGCTCTGGCCTTGTTATTTTTAAATAGTTATCAACTTTTTTTATTGCATGACTGCCAACAGGTACTATTCTTTCTTTTGAACCTTTACCCAATACTTTAACAAAACCAGCTTCTAAGTTTATATCATTTAGTTTAAGGTTAACAAGTTCTGATACCCGCAGGCCTGAAGCATATAAAAGTTCAAGCATTGCCATGTCTCTAATTCCAGTGCTTTTTTTTATGTCAGGAGTGTTTAAAAGCTGTTTTATTTCATTGATAGATAAGGTCTCAGGAAGTCTAAAGCCGCTTTTAGGAAGATCAACGATTTTGGAAGGATCATGCTCAATTATTTTTTCCTGAACAAGAAATTTATAAAAGCCTCTTATGGTGACAAGATGCCTTGCTCTTGATCGCGGTTTAAGACCTTGATCAGTTAATGAAGTTAAATGATTCAAAATGGTATGGGTATCGGTTTGATCAATGTTTTCAATATTATTTGCAATTAAAAAATCGATATATTTTTCAAGGTCTTTTGTATATGATTCTAAAGTGTTTTTTGAAAGCCCTTTTTCCACCAAAATATGTGTAATATATTTATCAACAAGACAGTCAAAAGATTTAAAAGTCATTTTAAATTATATTATAAAATCATTGCATGTCATATTATTTAAAACTTTAGCATTATGCTCCTGCACAGCTACCATGTTTTCCAATCTTATTCCACCCCAATCAGGTATGTATATACCTGGTTCTATAGTAAATACCATGCCCTGTTCAAGCCTAGTATCTTTGAGCTGACCAATAGATGGAGGTTCATGGACGTCAAGCCCTATCCCGTGACCTAGACCATGTATGAAATATTTTTTAAAACCCATATGTTCAATATGGCTCCTTGCTACACTGTCTATGTATTTTGAGCTGATACCAGGCTTTATTGCAGCAATTGCCCTTTCTTGAGCCTCTTTTACTGTATTATAGACTTTTATGAAAAAATCATCTGGTTTGCCAATGGATACTGTTCTTGTAATATCAGATAAGTATCCATTTAATTTTGCGCCAAAATCAATAACAATTGGTTCTTTTTTATTAATAAATGTTCGATTTCCTGGTATTGCGTGGGGCATTGCGCTGTTTGGTCCTGATGCGACAATTGTAGGAAAAGCAATTGAGTTTGCTCCTTTTTCACGCATACATTTTTCAAGAGCCCATGCAGCTGATTTTTCTGTCATTTCAGGTTCAATTAATTTTTTAAAAGTATTGAAAGCAGATTCCGCAATATGAAGAGCTTTTTTAAGTAGTTGTATTTCATCTTCTTCCTTTATTATACGCAGATTCTCTACAATATTTTGTGTGGGTACCAAATCAATATTTATTCGCTGGGATTTCAGCTTTTCTAAAATTTCGCAATAATTAAAGTATGACATTCTCATACTTTCAAAACCAAGCCTTTTAGTTTCAAGAAATTTGATTATTTCCGGTAGATCTTTAATCAAACCTTCTTTATAGCAGTGTACCTTATAAAAGCTGGCTTCATTTTGGGCCTGCACATAAAAACGGGAGTCAGTAGCAAGAACAAGTTTTGTATCAGTTATAAAAAGAGCCCCTGCAGATTCATTAAACTGGGTATCTTCGCCAGTAAAGGAACTTAAATATCTGCGATTTTCTTCAAAAAGAACCATTAAAGTATCAATTTTTTCTTTAAATAGCGCTTTTTTCACACCGGCGATTCTATTTTCAAGTTGTTGTTTTTTATCATTCATGTTAAACAGCTCCTAATGCGAGCTTTTGGTTATAAGCAAATTGTGAAATAATTTAAGGCATTTATATGTGAATTGTTTCATATAAATTTGTTTTTGTTTAAAAAAAGCTGCATAGCTTATGTGTTGAAACCTGCAAGTTTAATTGCAACTTTAACCTTTTCTAAAGCATCGCCTTTTTCCATGTTAAAAACAACAGTTTTTTTTTTCAGATTAACAGAGATATTTGAAACGTATTTAACCGATTCAACTGCTTTTTTAACTGATTCAGCACAGTGCATGCATGTCATTCCTGATATTTTTAAGGTTGTTTTGTTGTCCATTGTGACTTCTTCTGCTGATTTGCTTATCATTTTATTTTTATAATAATACCATCCAAGCATGGCTGTAAGTAAAATAGAAGCGCCAATTTTTAAGTATTGGGGCAGTATTTCATGCTCATGTAACGGTATTATGTTAGTAAATCCATATTCGCCAATAATAAGGTCAAGAAGATATCCCATAGACAAGCTGACAATTACTATACTTGAAAGATAAATTGAGGCGGCTTTTTTCCCAAATACATTGATTACAGTTGAAATTGTAATGGCATTTGTTGCAGGACCGCTTAGCAAAAAAACAAGAGCAGCCCCCGGTGAAATACCCTTCATAATAAGAGAGGCAGCAATTGGCGTTGATGCTGCTGCACAAACATACATGGGAATGCTTATTGCAAGCATCATGGACATTGACAATAAAGAATTGTCAAGGTGATACATTGTAAAAAAACCGTCTGGAATAACAGCAGTTATTATTCCAGCAATTATAATACCTATAACAAGTGTGTTTGCTATTGATCCAAGAAGATTATATTCAATATAACTGAAAAATGATTTTACCCGTATTTTAAATGTTTCAGATCCATTGGTGTTTATTGCAGGATTATGGGTTTGTTTTTTATCATTTCCGTTTATAAGGTTTACTAAAATGCCTGCAGCCAAAGCAGTTACTATTGAAGCTGCAATTCGAAAAATGCCAAAAACCCATCCGAGTAATGAGTAGGTGATTAGAAAACTGTCTGCACCTACTTGCGGTGTTGATATCAAAAAAGATATACCAGAGCCTTTTGAAGCTCCGCTGTTTTTTAATGAAGCTGCAACAGGAACAACTGCGCATGAACACAAAGGAAGTGGTATCCCAAACAAAGTTGCTTTTATAACAGATCCAAATGTATTATTACCTAAATGACGCTGGATTATTGATTCAGAAAAAACCGTGTGAATAATTCCTGCCACAAAAAAGCCAAGAAGAAGATATATAGATACTTCATTAAAAAAAAACAGCATTTCCCTGATGGTATCAAATAAAAAAAGCATATGATTCCTCTTATTGTTTGACTATATTAAAAATGCAGGCTGCAGACTGTTTCTAATCAAATCGCTATATTTTTTGTTATCAATATTGTAAATTAATAAGCTATGAGAGTATGTTGGAAATTAAGCACTGATTACATAAAAAGAAGCAATAGATTAAATCTAAGCATGGTTTATATGTTATGTGCTAAAATAAAATATTGTCAAGCTTTGTTTTTATACTAAAAAATCAACTGAAAAATAAATAAAAATGGTTGCATTACCGTTGACAAGCATGTAAATACATGTTTTTTATATTACGCAGGTAAAAATAAAAAAGGCGTTAATTAAGTTTGAATTTTTATTAACCATTTGCTTTTTGAAAAAACCTTTTTTTAGTATAATCTTGCATAGATCACCAATTTAAATGTTTTAATGTCAACATTTTGATTTTCCCATATTAACCTGCTTTATAGAGGGAAAAATATTAAAATAACAATTTTTTAGTTTTTGATATTTTTATTTTAAAATGCAGGAAAATCATAATTTATAAATATATTAAGTCCAGCTCTAATAGAAACCATTATATAAATAATCAGACTTTAAGTGTTGAGATTTTGTAATAATAACTGGAGTATTAAAATGAGAATTGTAACTAGACCAGACTTTGATGGCATTACCTGCTCTGTCTTACTTCGTGAAGTAGAAAATATTGAAGAATCAATAAAATGGGTAGAGCCAAATGATATGCAAAAAGGTTTGGTGGATATTAGAAAAGGAGATATTATAGCAAATTTACCTTATAATGAAAAATGCTCTTTATGGTTTGATCATCATATTACAAATAAGATAAATACGCCCTTTAAAGGTTTATTTAAAATCGCTCCATCTGCAGCAAGAGTTGTTTTTGAATATTATAAGGATAGATTAAAACGTGATTATAGCGAACTGGTTCGGGTAACAGACAGAATTGATGCAGCAGATTTAACTATGGATGAGGTTATTAACCCGGAAGAAAATCCTTGTATCCTGCTTTCTATGACTATTTCAAATTACAGAAACCCAGATGAAAAATACTGGAATAAACTGGTTTACTTATTCGGTAACTATGATGTTGAAAAAATTGTTGCAGATTATGAAGTAAAACAACGATGCGAGTTGGCAATCGAATATAACAAAATATATTATGGCATGCTAAAAAAATATACAAAATTAATAAAGCATGTATCAGTTACTGATTTCCGCACCCTGGATGAAGCGCCAACAGGAAATCGTTTTTTAGTATATTCCATGTTTCCAGATTCTGTTGTGAGTGTAAAAATCAGATATGATCATAACAACCGGGATCAGGTTATAGTAAGTGTTGGCCACAGTATTTTCAATCGGAAATGCAATGTAAATGTCGGGCATATGCTTTCTCAATTTGAAGGTGGCGGCCATAAAGGAGCAGGTGCCTGCAGTTTTCATGTGGATAACGCTGAAAAGTATATTGAGGCCATCCTTGACATTTTACTTAAAAACAAACCACAAGACTAAACGTATTTATTCATTTTGATTTTCTAACATAAAGGGGTCAAATTTTCATTTGGCTCTTGTCATTTTTTTTCTTAAAATTATCAAACCTGTGTCCATAGGGGAAGACCTTTTGTGTCTGCCCAAATCCAAACAAATTCGCCCCTGCATAAAATTGGTAATGGGTTAAAACCATGGGCCGATTTGAATATATCCGCAAGAAAAAAGAACAGGGAAGTAATACTTTATGGTAATATTTTAGGGTGATTATACGATGAAGTTAAGAACTTGTGTTACTGCAAAAGGTGAGTTTAAATACGGTATCCACAAACCGAATTATCATGTTGCGAATCTTAGAGAACATGATTGTATAAAATCTCTTGGAATATGTCATGATGGCTCAGTTCACAGCAACAGGCAGAATTTTCCTGCTGAAGATTTGTATGTGGATAATTCAACCTGGATTTATGAAATTCCAAATCCCTTTCCATTTCGTGGTACTACCTATATTAACAAAGCATGGGCAGATCAAAAGGCTAAGGATATCTCTTTGATAAAGCTGCCTTTACCAAAAAATATATCCCTTACAGATTTCATAAAAAAAGAATTATGTGATAAAAATAAAGTCTCTGTTAATGATAATGTAAAACGTATTTTTTCTTATCTTCCTGATCCTTTGCTTCTTTCATTGGCAACAACTTCTACAGACTCAAATGATTTAGTAATACTTGCACAGATAAGCTGTGAATTTGAGTATGATAAAAGCGGGCATTTACCTTTAGGATTAATATATAAAAGGGATAATAGAAATAAATTTCAAGCAGTTATAAAAAATAAGCCTCTTTTTGAAGCTGTTGGCAATAATGTTTTTTTGCCGGACAATTATAAAAAGGTTATGGTTTTACGACCTGGTGTTCAGGGACAAAGTGAAATTGTAGGAGCTGTAGATGAAAAAAAGCATGCTGGTAAAAAATTTCATGTATTTGAATATTTAAGACAAAACAGCTATATACCCTGGGGGCATTATGCTGCTAATATGGCAGATGATGCAATTTGTTATTTAACAAAGGATTTAACAGTATCTGATATGACCGCTTTAAGACACTTATATTATCAGAGAGTTTTTGTAACACTTGCAAAGCAGCTTAATTTATCAGTTCCTCTTACAAGAAAAAAAATGTCAGTTTTAGAGATGGAAAAACTAAGAAAAAAGATAATAATAGCGGTTTCAGAAGATAAAGACAGATTGAATTGTAAGTTTTCAGCTAGTTTATGGGGATGGAATTTCGGTTTTGATTATGCCCCTTCGCTGTATAGGCTGCATGCTTCTCACCAGCAAGTTCATCAGCAGTTTGCTATGGTTCCTGAAACCGTTGCTGCAACAATTGCCGGGAAAAAATCAGATAGCGTTATACCTTCTTTTTCATGCGGCGATATGGTTGCGTCATTTATTATGGATTATCGCGCGGAAACTGGTAACAGTTTTTTTAATGATTATATAAAAGCTATTAGGAATAATTATAGAACAGATGGTATAAACAATGCTGCAAACAGTTTGATTGTATATGAAGATGCGTATGTAATGCTTTTTGTTCCCAAAGCGCAGACTTCTCAATGGGAACTTCAGCTTATGACAACTGGTGTAAAAAATAATGCTTTTGTGGGAAACATTTTGGAAGCAGATACTAGAACCAGAAATGCGTTGGATTATGCGATATTAATTGCTCAAAAAATTTATGCGCGTATGGGAGCTGCAATGGTAACTTCCATAGAATATTCAAAACGGTTTTTCGGATGTTTTTCTGGAAAAAGTGTTATAGATCAGCGTTTAGTTTATGCGTTCATGCCAAGATTGCCTGAGTCTCCTGGAGCATTTAGTGAAGCACAGCTTCGTTGGATTAATGGACATTATCCTGAAGATTTTGCAAGTGCTTGCCGCAAGCACTTGCAAGTTATAATAAAAACAGACCCAAAGCCATAAATCATACCTGATTTATTGCCGACAGGCTGTTACAAAACGCAATTTATCCAATTATGGTACGAAAATGGCATTTTTTTTATGTTTCATACTATTTTTCAATAGGGTAGGGTAACAGGAGAATGAAAAATTTGATCAGCGAGTACTATAAAAATCTTTTTTAAACTTATTAAAACTGTTACTGTTTATAGCGTGGCGCATTTTTTCCATAAGAGTATTAAAAAAATGTACATTATGAATTGTATTCAGACGGTATGCAAGAAGCTCTTTTGCAATAAGAAGATGACGAAGATAGGCTCTTGAAAAATTTTGACATGTGTAGCAAGTGCATTCAGCTTCAATTGGCATTGTATCATCTTTAAAGCGCGCATTGCGAATGTTTATTGTTCCATATTCTGTAAATAATTGACCGTTTCTTGCATTTCTTGTTGGCATTACACAATCAAACATATCAGCGCCCATGGCAACAAGTTCTACAAGGTCTTCCGGAGTGCCCACACCCATAACATATTTTGGTTTTGATTCCGGAAGTAACAGGAGAGTGTGTTCAGCTATTTCAAGCATGATATCTTTTGGTTCTCCAACGCTTACTCCACCAACAGCATATCCGTTAAACCCAATATCTGCCAGTGATTCAACAGATTTTTTACGCAGGTTTTTATACATGCTTCCCTGAACAATACCAAACAATGCATTATTGGCTGATGTCTGATTTTTCCACACATTTTTACATCTTTCTGCCCAATTTGCTGTGAGTTCAACCGCTTTTTCCGCTGTGTGCAGATCCGCAGGATATTTGACACATTCATCCAGACACATTATAATATCTGAGCCCAGACAAATTTGTATTTCTATTGATTTTTCCGGAGTCAACATGTGTTTTGATCCGTCAATGTGGGATTTAAATTCAATGCCCTGGGAGGTTATTTTGGATAAGCCTGCAAGGGAAAACAGTTGAAAGCCTCCGCTGTCAGTCAAAACCGGTCTGTTCCAGTTCATAAATTTATGAAGACCTGAAAAATGGTTTATAACATCACATCCTGGTCTTAGATATAAATGGTAAGTGTTGCCGAGAATTATCTGGGTATTGCAGTTTATAAGGTCATCAGGAGATAGTGCTTTGACAGTGCCACAAGTGCCAACAGGCATGAAAACAGGAGTTTTTACATCTCCGTGGCACAATTTTAAAATCCCTGTTCTTGCATTTGTCTCTTCTGATTTTTGAATTATTTTAAAATCAATCATTGAATTTTGGTCACTTATTTGGTCACTTAAAAGATCACATACGTTTTAATTATTGGCATTGTTAAATAAGAATAGGTTTTCAATATTTTTGTTGTATAATTTTAGCATAGTACGATATAAAGACCTATTCAGAATTAACAATGCCTAATTATTATAGTTTTTCAAGCAATATATTTATAAAACAGACAATTAATCAATAAACATAGCATCTCCATAGCTGTAAAATCTGTATTTTTTTTTTATGGCTTTTTTATAAATATTTAAAATTTCGTCAAGTCCTGAAAAAGCAGACACAAGCATTAAAAGGGTTGATTGGGGTAGATGGAAGTTCGTTATCATTGCATTTATAACTTTAAAATCATAGCCAGGATATATATATATATCACAATTTCCGCTGCCCGGTATAACAAAACCATTTGCATTTGATGCATATTCCAGTGTACGAACACAAGTTGTTCCAACAGCTATAATCCGACAGCCATTTTTTTTTGCATTATTAATTGTTTTTGCTGATTCCTTAGAAATGGTGTACATTTCTGAATGCATATTATGGTTTCTGATATCTGTTGCTCTTACAGGCATAAAAGTGCCGGATCCAACATGCAGGGTAATTTCAACTATTTTAACACCTTTTGATTTTATTTTTTCAATAAGCTCATTTGAAAAATGGAGGCCAGCTGTAGGTGCTGCAATTGCTCCTTTAGCTGAAGCATAAACTGTCTGATAAGATTCTTTGTTATTAATAGATTGGTTATCGCTTGATTTTTGTTTGATATATGGGGGAAGGGGAATATTACCAATGCTATTTATAAGTTGTTCAAAACTGCCTTTGAATAAAAACTTTACAGTACAAAATTGATCGTTCAAGCTTTGCACCACAGCTTTTATTCCATGGTCAAATATAAATATTGAGCCAGGTGCTGAAGGCCTGGAAGCTTTGATCATACATTTGCATATAATAGTCTTGTCTTTTTTTTCTTGTAGCTGGCATGAAGCATAATCGATAACAAGCAGTTCAATTTTTCCCCCTGTTTTTTGTTTATGACCAAATATACGCCCTGGTATTACCCTGGTATTGTTTATAATCACAATATCATTTGGTAAAAGCAGATTATAGATATCAAAAAAATACAAATGTTCACAATTTTTGGTTTTTCGATTCAGATGTAAAAGCCTGGAATGATCCCTTTTATCAGCCGGTTTTTGAGCAATCAGTGTTTTCGGAAGGTTATAATTATAGTTTGTAAGTGAAAATGCTGGCATTACCTTTTACCCATATAGACCAGAAAAAGTCCGACGAGCATGAGTACGAATCCGAATTTTCTTAGCAATGTATCCTGCATTTCAACTGTTTTTTCAAGCCACAGCCTCATTTTTTCGGGAAACACGAAATATGGAAGACCTTCAATAATCATTACCATGCCAATTACGCATAAAAAAAATTTCATCTTGCATCCTTAACTAAAATATTCTTTAAAAATGTTTTATAAAATTATACTATATATTTTGTCAAAAACAAATTTTATGTATTTTAATTTTTTTTAAAAGAAAATTCAATCATACAGTGAAGTTTATAAAGGTTTTTTTGCAGTTTGTTTAAATTGTTATCAAGCTTTAGTTAAGAATAGAAAATTAATATTATAAAAACAGTACTTATGGTTTTTATAATTGAAAAGTTTGAAATGATTGAGGGTAACTTGCTGAAAAGAACTCAAAAAATGATTAAAGCATGGCCAGCTCCCGACGGTGGACTGACTATAATAAGATAAGGATTAAAAAATGAAGCCATATAGAAAGAGCCCTGCATGCAGTGGTGATTTAGAAAAGCAGTCCTGCATGGTTGGTAAAGATTCGCCTGAAATTTTAATAGGTGCACTTATTTCAGGCGGAGGCACAAATCTGCAGGCAATTTTTGATGCTTGTGAAAACGGCAAAATAAAAGGAAAGGTTGTGTTTGTGGGATCAGACAATCCTGATGCATACGGGTTAAAAAGGGCAAAACAACATAACATA
>Ga0209344_10003928_pt1 | contig 14164 bp, 11 predicted proteins | sample Cruoilmetagenom6_FD_187293 | JGI IMG/M metagenome (GOLD analysis project Ga0209344, IMG submission 187293) | Oil polluted marine microbial communities from Coal Oil Point, Santa Barbara, California, USA - Santa Barbara Oil Seep Sample 6 (SPAdes)... | ecosystem: Environmental > Aquatic > Marine...
ACCAGCTGTCATACCAAGTGATGTCGTCCTTGATGGTGTCGAGCTTGGCAAAGGCGCGTTTCTGGCCTTCTTCGGTGGCCAGCACCTCATAGATTTCTTCCTTTGGCACGCCGTCAGCCAGCAGAGCCCACTCCATGTTCACCTGCGGACGCTTGCGCAGACCACGTTTGCCGGGGAATTTTTCGGTGTCAAAGAAATCCGCGATGGTCTTGGGGCCTTCGCCGTTTTCGGTGTTCACGGCAAAAACCACGGACCAGACAATGTTGCCGACGCCACATTCATTGGCCAGCGCGTCCTCGATGAAGTCATCCGCCGCCGCGGTGCCATCGTCGCCGTCGGGCAGGACCGATTGGTCGATCACTTCCAGATAACCCTCAGCACAGGCGCGCTCCAGATCGATCACTTCGATGTCGACGACATCCCACAGGATGTTGCCAGCCTCGACCTGCGCCTTCATCTCGGCCACGCCGCCGCCGTAGTCTTCGAACAAGACGTTGGTGCCGGATTCCTTCATATAGGGTTCGATCATGTGCTCCATCTGCGCAGCGCCATAGGCACCCCCAAAGGACGTCACCGTCAGATCTTCGGCCAAGGCAGGGCTGGCAATCAGCGCCGCGGTGGCCAGATAACTCAGATGCTTCTTCATCGGTCTCTCCTTGTTATGTCCAGGTCTTTTGCGGGGCCCCGGTTTGCCCCCGGTCGCCTTTAATTGGCAAAGGCGATGCAATCTTTCGTCAGGGACAACAGTTGCGCCGTGGCGCCGTCTTCGAACTCGGGCGCGGACAGGTCGTTGAGCACTTTGACGATAATGTCGGTGCCGTCGGGCAGGCGGAAATAATAGCGGATGAAATCGCCCACATAGATGCGCGTGATAAAGGTCGCGGTCAGGGCATTGTCATGGGCGTGGGTTGTGGGGTGGATAAACAGCTTTTCGGGGCGAATTGAGACGCGGCATTGTGCGCCTTCGGTCAGCCCTTCGGAGGTTTGCGTGGTGATCGTGCCGGTATCGGTCTCGACCTTGGCAAGGTCGCCCTCAATCTGGGTGACTTTGCCCTGCACGAAATTGTTCTCGCCGATGAACTCCGCCACGAAAGCATTCACGGGCCGCTCGTACAGCTCCGCCGGGGGTGCGCATTGCTGCACGACGCCGTCGTTGAACACCGCGATCCGGTCGGACATCGACAGCGCTTCGGTCTGGTCGTGGGTCACATAGATCACGGTAAAGCCGATCTGCTTGTGCAGGCGGGTGATCTCAAACTGCATCTGCTCGCGCAGGTTCTTGTCGAGCGCGCCTAAGGGTTCATCCATCAGAATGAGCGTCGGTTGAAAGATCATCGCGCGGGCCAGTGCCACACGCTGCCGTTGACCGCCCGAAAGCTGGCCGGGGCGGCGGTCGCCAAAGGCTGACAGCTCCACCAGCGCCAGATATTCGGCCACGCGTTCCTTGATCTGCGCTTTGGGCATTTTGCGCACGGTCAAAGGGTAGGCGAGGTTTTCGGCCACGGTCATATGCGGGAAGAGGGCATAGTTTTGGAACACCATGCCGATGTTGCGCTTGTTGGGCGCGGTTTTGTTGATTGAGCGGCCGTTGATCGCGATATCGCCCGAGGTGACACTCTCAAACCCCGCCAGCATCATCAAAACGGTGGTTTTGCCCGAGCCGGAGGGGCCGAGAAGGGTGATGAACTCACCCTCCTGAACATCCATGTCGAAGCCTTTGACGACCAGGTTTTCCTGATCGTAGCTTTTCTTAACGCTGTCAAAACGCAGAAAAGTCTCTGCTTTGGTGTCTTTCATACTAACGCGGCTCTCCCTGTCGCTGGGGGGAGTTAAACAGGTGTGACGATTCAGCACAATACGCAGTATCAGTTAGTCAAATTGGTTCGGATGCACGCGCTGACATACTAAGCGCATCGTTTCCTGAACTGCTTAGTTTGACAGCATCGAATGGATGTCCGCGGCCATATGCTGCGCAATCGAATTAAGCCCCGTCGCAGCGAGAAATGCCTGTGTGGCCTTGTTTCATATAACGAACGGTTTTTAGATGTTGGCGTTGGTCGATGCTCGAAGCGCAAATTAGTGCTAAACTCTTTAAATTGCCGAGGCGCCCATTTAGCGTAACACTAACGTCGGGGTCGAGAATGTGTGATAACGTCACGCCGGGAACGGCGACAGCGTCAGTGCTGATCGAGAATAAGCGCACCCGCGTGACCGAATGGCGTTTTGCTGGTCGAGGCGACAACACGGGCTGGCACCGTCATGCCTATGACTACCTTGTCGTGCCAACATCGGACGGCACGCTTGAAATTAAAGACGCGGAAGGGCGGATCACAAAAGCGGAGTTAAAGGCCGGTGTGCCGTACTTTCGCGAAAAATATGTCGAGCATGATGTGATGAATGGGACCGACGAGGAATACGCCTTTGTCGAGATCGAGTTTCTCGACAGCTGATGTCCGTGGCCATCCCCCAAGACTTTTCGCGCATTTCGACAAGAATGAAAGCGCTGCTCGTACCATACTAGCAGCTAAGATGAGGGTGATCCGCTTAAGACAGCCATTCTAATGGGGGGCATATGGTGCAGTTTTCGACCAGTACCTGCAGCGTGATGGACAAAAACCGCTTATGGGCCGAAACGCTTTCGCAGGCCTATTTCCCGCTGTCGGCTCAATGTCACAGCGTTTCTGAGTTCCAGGGATCGTTGAACTCTTGGTCGCTTGGCATTCTGGGGTTGTCAGAGATGAGTTGCGACGGCGTTCTGTACCGCCGCAAAAGATCCCATTTCGCAAATGAGAAAGACAGCAGTCTGCTGATCACCATACCGCACAAAGGTGACGTTCATTTTAAACAGGGCTCACGTGACACCAAATGTGGCCCGGGTGGTTTCCTCGTTGAGCGTGGCGACATGCCCTATGAATTTTGGCATGGCAAACGCAACAAGCTGTGGGTGTTGAAAGTGCCAACTGCAAGTGTGCGCTCTCGGCTTGGGACGACTGACCGTCTGGGCGCACTTACGTTTGACGGGACGACCGGGGTTGGCGCTTATTTCATGGGCGCGGTTCGCAACACGATTGTCTGCGTCGAAGAAATAACCGATGCAGGGCGGGACTTGGCGGGACAGCATCTATTGGATCTTCTGTGTCTGTCTATGCGCAGCGATGACCGCATCCTCGACAGCCAGTCCTCAACTATCCGAGCCGCGCATCTGCAACGTGCCGAACAGTTTATCCGAGACAATCTGGCCAATTCGAACCTCAATTCACAATTGGTCGCTGAATCCTGCGGGATTTCACTGCGCTATCTGCAACAGCTTTTTGCAGAGAGTGAACATTCCGTCACTGGCTACATTCGCGACAAGAGGCTGACCCGCTGTAACGAAGTTCTTAGCACAGCTAACGACATAACAAGCGTGGCCAATATCGCTTTGAAGTGGGGATTCTATGACCATGCGCAATTCTGCAGGCACTACAAAAGCCGCTATGGCTGCACGCCAACCGATACACGCCGCAAGAGCCGGGTCGGGAACCTAGCGAACGAATAGGCGGCCAATCGTCTCTAGAAAATCAAAACCACACAACGCTTCGGGGCGCATGGTTTTCTGTGCGCGTGTCTTGGGCCAACTAAAAGGGGAAGATCATGACGAAGACAAGAGTTGCCGTCGATGTGGGAGGCACATTTACAGATGTCTGCATCATGGATGAAGACAGCGGCGAGATCCGCATCGAAAAGACACCCTCGACCCCAGATGACCCCATGCGGGCGATTCTGACCGGCGTCAGCGCGGCAGACATAGATTTGTCCGATGTCACTATGTTCTCGCACGGCACGACGGTCGCTACCAATGCGCTGATTACCCGCAAGTTGCCCCGCACGGCGATGGTCTGCACCCAAGGTTTCCGTGATGTGGTCGAGATTAGACGGTCTAACAAAGAAGATCTTTGGGACACTTATAAAGACGTCGCCAAACCCTATATTCCGCGCCGCGACAGGCTCACCGTCATTGAGCGGATCGATGCAGCTGGCAAAGTCTTGCAAGAGTTGGACGAAGACGATGCACGGCGAGTGGCGGAGATACTAAGGAAGCGCTGCGTTGAGGCCATCGCGGTTTGCTTTATTAACTCCTATGTCAACGGTCAGAACGAGCGGCGCATGAAGGAGATATTGCAAGAGGTCATGCCGGACGTGCATATCTCAATCTCCAGCCAGATTATGCCCGAGATCTTTGAGCATGAGCGTTTTTCCACGACGATGGTCAACGCAGCGGTTTCGCCGGTGGTGGTCGACTACGTATCGCGGTTGGGCGACAAACTGTCAGAGGGCGGTTATGAACGCGATTTGTTGCTGCTGCACTCAGGCGGCGGCGTGATGACCCCGGCCAGCGTCAAGGATTTTGCGGCACGCCTGGCAGGCTCTGGTATCGCAGCGGGGGCCATCGCCAGCCGGTTCATCGGAAGCCTCTGCGGATATGAGAACTCCATTGGCTTTGATATGGGCGGGACCAGCACTGATGTGTCTTTGGCCTATCAGGGTGAATCGACCGTCACAAAAGATTGGTTCATTGAGTTCGGCTATCCAATCCGCTTTCCCAGCATCGAAGTGTTGACCATTGGCGCGGGGGGCGGGTCGCTCGCATGGAAAGACGAGGGGGGCAGCCTGCGCAACGGGCCGCAATCTGCCGGGGCACATCCGGGACCAGCCTGTTATTCCAACGGCAACGAAGTTGCGACAAACAGTGACGCCAACGTGGTTCTGGGGCGGCTTGGCAACAGTCTGGCGGGGGGTGACATCACGTTGGACGCCTCATTGGCCGAGCAGGCGGTGCGCCAAACAGTTGCCGAACCCTTTGGCATGGAATTGCACGCGGCAGCTGAGGCGATCATTGATGTTGCCAACGCCAATATGGCCAATGCCGTGCGCCTGTTGTCGATCGCGCGCGGCTATGATCCGCGTGACTTCGCGTTGGTTGCTTTTGGCGGGGCCGGGGCGCTTCACGGTGCGGCTGTTGCGAAAGAACTGTCGATCCCGGTTGTAATTGTGCCGCCAAACCCCGGTGTCACCTCGGCGATGGGCTGTCTGTTGGTCGATATTCAGCATGATTTTTCTGATAGCTTTATGGCCGATGCGGCAACGACCAAGCCAGAAGATCTCGAAGCCGCGTTCCGGCAGATTGAGAAAGAGGCGATCGCGCGTTTGCGGCACGAAGATGTGGCTCCCGAGAACAGCGTACTGCAACGTACGGTCGAAATGATGTACCAAGGCCAATGGCGGTCGTTGGCTGTTCCGGCCCCGGCCACGATCACCAGCACTGCGGATTTGATCGAAGGTTTTCATAGCCAGCATGAGCGGGAATATAACTTTCGCCGCGAGGATACGCCGGTCAGCGTTTTTCGGGTCAACGTGAAGGCGACCGGGATTGTGCCCAAAGCAGAGCTTCCCGCGCATGAGGTCAAGGAGCACAGCCCAAAGCCGACAGTCCAGCGCGACGTCTGGTTCAACGGAAAGGCCAGTGCAGCGCATGTTTATAACCGGGCTGGGTTTCAGGCCGGCGCGACCTTTCGCGGTCCGGCGGTGGTGGAGCAGGTGGATTCAACGGTGCTTGTTCCGCCGGGGTCTGTCGCGTCCGTCGATCAATACATGAACATTCTTATCCGCGTAGAGGATTGATCCCATGAATGCAGAAAAGTCTCAGCAACTGGACCCAGTTACATTTGAAGTCCTTAAGAATTCGTTCATCACGTCGGTTGACCAAATGGCCGAACAGATGTTGCGGACCTGTTATTCCTTCGTCATTTATAACCGCGACTTTTCCAACGCTCTGCACGATGCAGATGGAAACTGCGTGGCGCAGGGCAACTCTGACATCGCGGTGCACGTGGGGACGTTGCATTACACCTGCAAAGACGTGATCCGCGTGTTCGAGGGCGACATGTATCCGGGCGATGTCTATGCCATCAACGACCCCTATGCAGGCGGCACTCACTTTAGTGACGTGCGCCTGATTCGACCCATCTTTGACGAAGAAACACTGATCGGGTTTTCCCAGTCGAACGGGCATTGGTCCGATCTAGGCGGCTCTGTGCCCGGGTCGTTTAACGTCACCGCTGCCGAGATGTTCGGTGAGGCCGTGCGTATTACGCCCATCCGGCTGTTTCACAAGGGCAAATTCTGTTCTGACGTGGCCAATATGATCGCTGCGAACACCCGTGATCCGGGTTCGATCATAGGGGATATTCACTCTCAGGCCCAAGCGACGCAGGTGTCTGAACGTGAGTTGCAGCGGCTTGTGGGGAAATACGGGCGCGGGCAGGTGTTGCAAGGCATGAACGCGGTGCAGGACTACGTAGAACGAGCCGTTCGGCAGCGTATCTCCGATTTGCCAGACGGCACTTGGGAGGCTGTCGACTACATTGACCGTGACCCCGGCGCCGGCGAAGGAATGATCCCAATCCATATCAAAATGACAATAAAAGGTGATGAGATACTCTATGATTTTGAGGGCAGTCACCCCACAATTGCGTCGATCTATAACTCGGCGGAGGGGGCGACCTTTTCCGCTGTCGTTGCTGGGATGAAGACCTTCTTTCCTGACCTGCCGCTGAACAGTGGATTTTATCGGCCAATTAGCATCGACGCACCCGCGGGCAGCGTCGTCAGTGCCGAATGGCCCGTCGCGGTGACGGGATTTCTCATGCCGTTTGAAAAGATCATGAATGCAATTTTCGAGATGTGGTCCAAGATCATGCCCGAACGCGCTATCGCTTGCGCCTTCAATCTTGAATATTTGCTGGCGGGTGGCAACGACCTGCGAAAGCCGGAAAAGCCGATCTATATGTTTTATGAATGGCTGCCCGGCGGTTGGGGTGGGCGCAACGGCAAAGACGGCAGCGATGTCACCACGGCCTGTTTTGGAACGGGGCTCATGTCACAGCCATCCGAAGGCAATGAGCGGGTAAACCCCACCCGCGCGGATGAGTTTCAGATCATGCAAGACAGCCCCGGCCCGGGCAAATGGCGTGGGGGTGCTGGTGTAATCAAAGGCTCAACGCTGCTAGAGGCAGAAAACACTGTGATGTCCTATATCTGTGATCGGGAAAGGGCCGTTGTCTGGGGCATCGAGGGCGGGTTGCCCTCTATGCCGCATGGGCTGATGGTCGAACACGCTAACACAGGAGAGGAGGAATGGCTCGGCTCGGTCTTTTCAAATTACAAGATTGAAAGCGGAGACAGGTTCACCCGACCCACCGCTGGGGGAGGGGGCTACGGTGATCCGATGGAGCGGGATGTAGAGCAGGTGCTAGAAGACGTGATCGACGAATATGTATCCGTCGGTCGGGCCAAAACGGACTATGGCGTGGTCATCAAAGTGATCGATGCTGATATGCTGGGCTATGAAATCGACCATGCGGCCACCGAAGAAGCTCGCGCTGAGATACGAGCCAATCGCGTTGGATGGGCCAGAACCGACCCTGAAAAAGTTTCGCAGATGTTCAAAGACGGCAAGATCAACCAGCTTGATGCAGTGCGCCAATATGCCGTGATCTTGGATTGGGGGACCGGCGCGCTCATGCCAAAGTCCACCGCGCAGTTCCGCGAAACCTTTGAGCGACGCTCGGTTGCGCATTGGACCTGAGATAGAGAAACATTGAGCGATGCTCTGCTAATGTACGGGGCATCGCCTTTGGCCTAGGACATTTCCTCAGGCCGTCCGGTACCGATCTGGGCAGTCCCGAAAAGGCTTCTGAAATATTCACGCACTGCCGTCATCTCAGGCGTAAAGGACACGTCCTTTCGCCAAACAAGGCCAACATCCATCGCCGGGACATCGCCGACAATCTCTGTCGTCTCAAGCCGACGCCCTTCGAGAGACCAGGGACGGTAGACCATATCTGACAGGATCGAGACCCCCTGACCATTGGCAACCATCGACCGCACGGCTTCGATCGACGATGTGCGCAAAATCACTTGCGGTGTCATCTGGCAGCGCGCCCAATAGCGCTGCGAAGTATGTGCGGCCTCATCAACGGTAAGCATGACGTATGGCTCGCGCGACACTTCTTCGAGCGTAACTTTTTCTCGTGTCAGCAGCGGATGGCGCGACGAGAGCCAAAGACGCCGGGGGGAGCGGAGTAGGGTTTCGCTTGTGATGTCGGGATTGGTAATGTTCGATGTCAGGGCAACGCCGATGTCGATTTGCCCTGACACCAGTGCGTCCTCTAACGCGGCGCGTGACATTTCGCGCAGGTTGAGGGTGATATCCGGCAGCGTGCGGGACAGGCGGTCGAGATGCACCGGGAGGAAATAGCCCATTACTGTGTAGGATGCCGCAAGATGCAAATTCCCTTGCAACGCAATGGGCTCACTGGTCTGAAGAGAGTCTTCGACCTTGGCCATGACCTCGTAACCAGAAGCAAGGAAACGTCTGCCCACTTTGGTAGGTGTCATGCCGAGAGACGACCGATGAAAAAGCCGCGCGCCCAATAGGGTCTCTAACTCGCGGATCGCGGCGGTTACGGCAGACTGAGACACCGAAAGTGCAATCGCAGCCCGGCTAACCTGCCCAAGCTCGGCGGTGGCGATAAAGTATTTCAGGTGCCGCAGATTGTAAGACATGCACAGTCTCCCCTGCGTGATATTATCAGAAAAACTGTTAATATAACCACAGAAAAAAGAACTTCTGCGCGAGGCCCGTTTGAAGCTACCGTCTGGACAAGCGAACTTCCTAAAGAGGGCCTGCTGATGTTTCGATCCACTGTCGATCTGAATTGCGATATGGGCGAAGGCTTTGGTCACTGGAGTTATGGCGACGCGCCAGATGCCGCCTTGATGCCCTTGGTGAGCTCGGCAAATGTCGCAACGGGCTATCACGCCGGTGATCCAAATCAGATGGATGCGGTCGTGCGATTGGCTGCCGAACATGGCGTCGGGCTTGGTGCGCATCCGGGATATAACGACCTTCAAGGGTTCGGACGGCGCACCATCAAGGCCAAACCCGATGAACTGGTCAACGACGTGATCTATCAAACCGGCGCGCTGCGTGAGTTTGGTCGCCGTCATGGCATTGGTCTGCAACATATAAAGCCGCATGGCGCGCTTTATATGGATTTTGCGGCAAGCGCAGAGATGTCCCACCAGTTGGTTGATGCTCTGCAAGCCACCGGGCCAGATTTGTTTTTGTACTGCATGTCAGTGTCAGAAACTTGCACCATAGCAGGCGACGCCGGACAGCCTGTTATCCGGGAATTCTATGCTGACCGTGATTACGACAATGCAGGCTCGATCGTATTCGCCCGCAAGATGCGCAAGCTTGACCCGGCGGCGGTGGCTCAGAAATGCTTGCGCGCCTGTGTAGAGGGCAGGGTCAAAACGGTGGACGGCGAAGACATAGAAGTCCCGTTTGAATCGATCTGCTTTCATTCCGACACGCCAGGTGCGCTCGAAATTGGTACGGCAGTACGCGCACAGCTGCTCGAAAATGGTGTGACCATCGCCGCCCCCAGCCACACTTCCTGAAACCGATTTATAGAGGACATGACCCTTGGCCAAACAAATCCAATCTCCGCTTCCGGGCACATTCTATCGCAAGCCCGCCCCCGAAGAGCCAAATTTCATCGAAGACGGGGCCAGTATCGCTGTGGGTGACACCATCGGCTTAGTCGAGGTGATGAAAACATTCCACGAGGTTAAAGCCGAAGTCGCAGGCAGTGCGGCACGTTTTCAGGTCGAGGACGAGGCGCCGGTCATGTCCGGTGCTGTATTGGTAGAGGTGGACTGAACCAATGGACGTGACCGGCAAGGCGCTTTTCATCGCCAATAGGGGCGAGATTGCTGTTCGCATAAATCATGCGGCCAAAGCGCTTGGGATGACTGTAATCCAAGGACACTCGGAGGCGGACGCCGACATGTTGGCCGTCCGCCTTGCAGATCGTTCTGTGGAGTTAGGGCCGCCCGCCGCGGGAAAATCCTATCTTGACGTGGCACGCGTCGTTGCTGCTGCCAAGGATGCGGGGGCCGATGCGGTTCATCCGGGGTATGGTTTTCTGGCGGAAAATGCAGATTTTGCCGCGGCTGTGGAGTCCGCGGGCATGATCTTTGTCGGGCCTGCCGCTCAGACCATCGCGCGCATGGGGGATAAGGTCGCTGCACGGGCCGCAGCCATTGAAGCCGAGGTGCCGATCTCACCGGGCAGTGAAGGGCGCATCAATGGGGTCGATGGCGGGCTGAAAGTGGCGGCAGAGATCGGCTATCCCGTGATGATCAAAGCGGCAGCAGGGGGCGGCGGGCGCGGTATCCGCGTGGCCGAATGCGAAGATGACCTGCGCAAGATGATCCCGCAGGCGCAAAGCGAAGCGGCAGCGGCCTTTGGTGATGGGGGGCTTTATGTCGAGCGTATGATCCGCGATGCGCGCCATATTGAAGTGCAGATTTTAGGCGATGGCACCCGTGCTGTGCATCTTTTTGAGCGGGAGTGTTCGCTGCAGCGCCGCCGGCAAAAAGTTTGGGAGGAAGCACCCGCAGCCTGCCTAAGCGACGCCGCGCGCGCCTATATCTGCGAGGCGTCTGTCCGGATGGCCGAAGCGGTGAGCTATCGTGGGGCGGGAACCCTTGAATACCTATACGAACCGGATCGCGACGCGTTCTATTTTATGGAGATGAACACCCGCATTCAGGTGGAACATCCAGTGACAGAGATGATCACGGGCATCGATTTGGTACAGGAAATGATCCGCATCGCCTTTGGCGAACCGCTGAGGCTAGCGCAGGGCGACATTGCGATGACCGGCCATTCGATCGAAGTCCGCGTTAACGCCGAAGATCCGTCCAACAACTTTATGCCCTTTCCCGGGCTGGTGGGGGCGATGCATATTCCCGAAAACGTCCGTTTTGATACGATGCTGTATGAGGGATATGCGATACCGCCGTTCTACGACTCTCTATTGGGCAAGCTAATTGTACATGGCGCGGATCGGAACGCCGCGATGGACGCGCTGCAAAATGCGCTGGATGATATATCAATCGAAGGGCTGAAAACCACGCTGCCACTTTTTGCGGCTTTAGTGCAAGACAAGAGCATTCGAAACGGCAAAGCCACGACATCTTATCTTGAGACTTGGCTGGAGAGCCATACAATCGACGCTGCGTAAGCGCGGCAGAATATCGCCGGATGAAATCGGTGAGGGGGGCGCGACATTATGAAGACACGATATTCCTTTGGAGGAGACGAACATATCTTTGTCGAAGTGGACGAGGAAATGTCGCTCGATGCCTTTTTCAAAAGCCTGTCGATGACCAACGCGGTGCGCGACCGTAACATTGAGGGCGTGACCGAGATTTGTCCGGCAAACGCGTCGTTCCAGATTAAATTTGACCCCGATCAGATCCACCCAAATGATCTGCTGGCTGAGCTAAAAACACTAGAGAGCGTTGCAGAGAATGCCGACAAGCGCATGACCACGCGGATTGTCGAGATTCCGGTCTACTACAATGACCCGTGGACGCAGGAAACGCTGATGCGCTTTCGCGAAAGGCACCAAGATCCCAACGGCACCGATCTGGAATACGCGGCATCGATCAACGGATTTGACACGGTGGAGCAGTTCATCGAAGCGCATCATTCCAACCCTTGGTTTGTCTCAATGGTGGGTTTCGTGTCGGGCCTGCCCTTCTTGTATCAACTGGTAGACCGCGATCGACAGCTTCAGGTGCCAAAGTATCTGCGCCCAAGGACGGACACGCCAAAATTGACAGTGGGCTATGGCGGTTGTTTTTCTTGCGTCTATTCCGTGCGCGGTGCTGGCGGCTATCAGATGTTCGGCATCACACCGATGCCAATCTTCGACCCTGAGCAGAAAATTTCTTACCTGAAAGACTTTATGGTCTTCTTTAAGCCGGGCGACATCGTGAAATGGCGACCAATTGAGCGGGCAGAGTATGACCGTATCGTCGCAGAGGTCGAGGCAGGGACTTATACCCCAAAGATCGCAGAGGTCGATTTCGATCTGGATGTGTTCAACAAGGATATCGACGGCACGAATACCAAGCTGAAGGAGGCGCTCAATGACGGTTAATGTCATCAAGCCGGGGCTCTTGACCACGGTGCAAGATCTGGGGCGTCCGGGCTACTTTCATCTTGGTATTCCGTTGGGGGGCGCAATGGATCGTTTGGCGCTGCGCGCGGGCAATATGCTTGTGGGCAACGACGAAGGCGCCGCCGCACTGGAGGCGGTGTTCATGGGGCCGGAACTGGCCTTTGAAGCGGATGCGCTGGTAGCAGTCACAGGTGCCGACATGCCCATTTTCCTCGACGGAGAAGAGCAAGAAGGCTGGACGTCGTTTCAAGTTAAGGCTGGTCAGGTTTTGACCTTTGGTTTCCTAAAATCGGGCGCGCGTGCCTATATCGCCGTATCAGGTGGCATTGATACACCTCCAGCGCTCGGGTCGCGCTCCACCTATGCCATCGGGGCATTGGGGGGCGTTGACGGGCGCGCTATTGCCGAAGGGGATCGGTTGCCTTTGGGCCAGCAGGGGGCGGGCAAAGTCAGCGCGACGGTGGCAACACATTTGCGGCGGAGCCGCGGTTCGCCCGCCGAGTTGCGGATTTTGCCGGGCTTGTATTGGCACCGGATCACCGCTGAGGCACAGAAAAATTTCTTTGAAGATGAATGGGCCGTCGCGCCCGAGGCTGACCGTATGGGGTATCGCTTTCGCAACGGGCGCCCGTTGGAATTCGTCGACCGAAAGCAGCCTTTTGGGGCTGGGTCTGATCCTTCTAACATTGTTGACGGCTGCTATCCCTATGGCTCGGTACAGGTGCCTAGTGGGACAGAGCCAATCGTCCTGCACCGCGATGCGGTGTCTGGCGGCGGGTACTTTATGATCGGAACGGTTATCTCGGCCGATATGGACCTGATCGGACAGTTGCAACCGCATGTCCCGGTGAAGTTTGTTGAAGTGGACATGGATTCCGCCCTAAACGCTCGGCGGGAGCGGGCAGCAAAGCTCAACGAGATTAGGGCCAGTCTTCAGTGACATTGGTTGAGACATCCGATCTGGCGGCACCAGCGGTCCATACAAAGATCACGCCATTGCGCGTCCTTGGAACTTCGGTGACGCAGGTGCCCGCCGTGAGGGAAGCGGCGGAGGCCGATCTGGGGATCGCGCTGGAATTTATCACCCTCGACGGTGCGGCGGCCCAACGGCGCGGAGCGCTGGAGCCGTTGAGCTTTGATGTCTATGATCAATGGTTTCACGATCTGGAAATGGTGTGGCCGACGGGATCGCTTCAACCCATTGAAATATCGCGCTTGCGTCAATGGGATGAGATTAACGAACTGCCCAAGACCGGTCGGCTGGGGCCAGAGGTGCACCGCGCCGCAGGGGGCAACCCCTCTCAACATCTGTATGTCCAGCCTGATGGGCGCCTTGGCAACACGCCGACGTCCTATCTTAGCATGATTCCTACGGTGCATAATGCAGACGGTTTTGCCGTATTGGGCGACGATAATATCACCAGCTGGAGCGCCATGCTGGACCCTGAACATGCTGGTCGGGTGCTTTTGCATGCAGACCCGGCTATTGGCGCGTTTGACATCCTCTTGGCGCTACAGGCGAAGGGTGAAATGCGGGCGGCAAATATCGCTGACCTGACGCTGGCAGAGGTCGATAGTATGATTGACCATCTGGCCCGATATCACCGCAACGGACAGTTCAGCACGGTCTGGAGCGACGAGACTGAGGCCATTCAGGCCGTGGAACAGGGGGGCGCCATGATTGGATCGCTCTGGTGGTCCGGCGCGATCCGTCTGAAGGCTCTCGGCGTGCCGATCCGGATGATCTCTCCCGATGAGGGCTGTCGAGGGTGGTTTGGTGGGATCGGATTGTCGACCCATTTAAGCGGACGTGCCACCGATGCCGCATATGAATTCATCAACTGGTGGCTGGAGGGCGGCCCCGGAGAAATATTGTCGCGGAACGGGGCCTATCTGGCCAATCACTCCGCTGTCCGGGCAAAGCTAAGCCCTGAAGAATGGGATTTTTGGTACGAGGGCAAGCCAGCCCGATCTGCCATCCGGGACGCAGATGGACGCGAAGTCTACGCTCAAGGCGAGTGTCGCGAAGGTGGCAGCTATGCTGAGCGGATGGGGCGGGTCGTGGTGTGGAATTCAGTCAT
>Ga0209344_10003930_pt1 | contig 14163 bp, 10 predicted proteins | sample Cruoilmetagenom6_FD_187293 | JGI IMG/M metagenome (GOLD analysis project Ga0209344, IMG submission 187293) | Oil polluted marine microbial communities from Coal Oil Point, Santa Barbara, California, USA - Santa Barbara Oil Seep Sample 6 (SPAdes)... | ecosystem: Environmental > Aquatic > Marine...
CCAAAGACGAAGTGCTGGCGGCTTGTTGCAGCGCCCTCATCCACAATCCAGAGGCACAAGTGGAGCTCACCAATTTCCTACAGTCCATGCCAAAAGACATTCAAGATAAACAAGGCAAGAAGCTGATCGCGAATGTACGGGATGGGGTAGTGATACAGCAAACCAAAACAGACGATGGCCTGCCCGTAGATCATATCTTTAAACCAAAAGAAAAAGAAATCCGCGCTTTGGTCGCGCAGTTAAATGCGGCAAGCCCAACAGATTTTCGTGGCATGGCAATTCTCATCGACGAGTTTTGGTCCACTCTAAAATCTCTCGGCGACCCTATTGCTGACTTGGCGCTAGAGCTTAACGCAGGTGAAGGATGGAGTGCTGGGATTGCAGCTAAAAACATACGGAAACATTTGGGTGATGCTTATTTCATCACTCATGGCCCATCTTCGAGAGAGTATGTAATTTTAAAACTAGATGCTAAAACTACTATAAGACTTCCTAATGATGAATGGCGCAAACAGCAGGCCGAAATGGTTGAGATTGAATTTCGTGATATCCAAAGATTAGTGGCAATAGAACACTGGAAACTAGCAAGTGCTGATCGCGAAAACATAAAAGGCAGCTTAGATCCATCAAAAATCACTGACTATCACCATGACGTTTTAAATGGCAAAGGCTTGCCCAACTCTGCTTTTGCGGGTACAATTTTTGGTGGAAGTTCTGATGATTGGTATAACAAATTACTAACACCAGTTTGGTGTGCAAAATGTGACATCGCCAAGAAAGTTGAATAATCGCTATACCTAAAGGGGGACGCTATGAAATTTTATAAGAATGAATTTATAATGGCGGCGTTCCTCTGGGTTGCTTCTATAATCTTTGGAACGGCTGTGCTTTTTCTTGGTCCAAAAGTTGGATACTTTCCATTATTAGAAAAGTCTTCTCTTTTTAATATTCCTATTGTTTCTTTGGTCAGCTTCTGCCTTTGGGCACTCATCATTTGGAAGTTCAAAGACACCTTTCAAAATGAAAAATACCACGATCAAGAACCATTCATGCTCCCACTTAAAATTACTACCTATGTTTTTCTTTTAGATTTTTTGTTTTTTGCGCTTTTAGGGTCCGCATTTTCTTCGGTTCTTTTTTCTAAAATTGGCCCGTGGCTAGGATATTTTGTGATCTATGCGAGTATTCGATTAGCCGCTAGACCCCCTTCTAAACCAAGGTAAATAAGTGAACAGCCACAGAAGCATATTATCGTTTAAGGGCATGTTTCTTTCAGCAGCCATCTTCGCTGTTTTGGTAACAATAAGTGAAGGTGAATATCTATTTGTTCAAGCCTACGTTGTTCACTTTCTTTATAGCTTATTCTACTCAGCCATTTTCTTGTTTCCTTCCTTGTTTATCATCGCAAGTTTAAACAAAATTAAGCTAGAAGGCTTTTTAGTTGCAGGCATGGCGCTGGCAGCTCTGCCCACGCTATGGATTATGCTGGACATGGATGGTTCCACCTCATTTTTATATAGTTATGGTGGTGTGAACCTAATTGAGGGTGGGCAGTACACTTCTACAGGTCTTGCCTTAACACTAGGCGATCTATGGCGAGATATCCTATTTGGTGGTCTTTGCGGATATGTCTATTGGCGTTTTGTAAACCCCGGAGAGAGCTAAAAAAAGGGCCACGCAAATGCGCAGCCCTTTTAAATACTTTATAGCCTTAAGCTTACGCTTCAGTGATCTCAGCTTCAGGAGCATCTTCCACGATGGTAGCGCCGGCTGCTTCACTCTCTGCCTTCATAGCAGCGATCAGCGGATCGGTTGGCTCATCAGGGATAGCGGCGGCTGCGATCTCGTCTCGGCGTGCTGCCTCCCTCAAGAGAACGCGCTGTGTAGCACCTGTACCCGCAGGGATCAGGCGACCAACAATAACGTTTTCTTTCAGGCCGATAAGTTTATCTTTCTTACCAGCTACTGATGCTTCTGTTAGCACACGTGTTGTCTCTTGGAACGACGCTGCTGAGATAAAGCTGCGTGTTTGCAAGCTTGCTTTGGTAATACCAAGTAGAACTGGGCGACCAACAGCTTCTTCACGGCCTTCTTTAACCAGACGTTCGTTCTCTTCCAAGAACTCTTCGCGGTCCACTTGCTCGTTGAGCAAGAAGGTAGACTGACCAGGGGTGCGTACTTCAACTTTTTGCAGCATCTGACGTACAATCACTTCGATGTGCTTATCGTTGATTTTAACACCTTGTAGGCGGTACACGTCCTGAACCTCTTTCACGAGGTAAGATGCTAGCGCCTCAATACCAAGTACTTGCAAGATATCGTGTGGAGCTGGGTTGCCGTCTAGCAAATACTCACCCTTTTCAATGAAGTCGCCTTCTTGAACGGTGATGTGCTTACCTTTTTGCACCAGATATTCCACAGGCTCAGCGCCCTCTTCTTGTGGACGAATTGAGATGCGACGCTTGTTTTTATAGTCACGACCAAATTCCACAATACCGCTGATGTCAGCAATAATAGCGTGGTCTTTAGGACGACGTGCTTCAAACAGCTCTGCCACACGTGGAAGACCACCTGTAATATCGCGTGTTTTAGCAGCTTCGCGAGGAATACGACCAATAACGTCACCAGCGTGTACGTCAGCGCCGTCTTCCACGGACAAAATCGCGTCCACTGAAAGGAAGTAGCGTGCTTCTGTACCGTTAGCGAGGCTGATCACTTCGTCTTTTTCGTTACGCAAAGTCATGCGCGGGCGAAGATCAGACCCTTTAGGTGCAGAGCGCCAGTCGGTTACTACGCGGCTTGCGATACCAGTTGCTTCGTCGATCATTTCTTTAACAGAAACACCTTCGACTAGGTCGAGCAAACGAACCGTACCTGATTTCTCAGTGATGATCGGCATGGTGTATGGATCCCATTCCACCAAACGCTCGCCTTTAACAACTTTTTCGCCTTCATCTTTGAACAGCACAGAACCATAAGGCAAGCGGTGCGATGCACGCTCGCGGCCCTCATCATCAAGCAATACCATCTCGATGTTACGACCCATTACAATCTTACGACCTTTGCTGTCTTCCACGATGTTGCGGTTACGCATTTCAACCACACCGTCTACCGAGCTTTCAATGGCTGATTGCTCGTTAACGGTTGCAGTACCACCAATGTGGAAGGTACGCATTGTAAGCTGTGTACCAGGCTCACCAATGGACTGAGCCGCGATAACACCAACGGCTTCACCCATGTTAACAGGGGTACCACGTGCTAGGTCACGACCATAACAAGCTGCACAAACGCCGCCGCGGGTTTCACAAGTAAGCGCGGAGCGAATTTTCACTACGTCAATGCCTGTTGCTTCCACTTCGTCAGATCTGCCCTCGTCAAGCAAGGTGCCCGCTGGGAACAATATCTCATCAGACCCTTTAACGTGAATGTCTTGTGCGATAGTACGACCAAGCAAACGCTCAGCCAGTGGTACAAGCACATCACCGCCGTCAGACACTTCCGTCAGCATAATGCCGCCTTCAGTACCACAGTCAGCTTCTACGATCACAGCATCCTGCGCCACGTCTACTAGACGACGGGTTAGGTAACCAGAGTTCGCAGTTTTAAGCGCGGTATCAGCTAGACCCTTACGAGCACCGTGTGATGAGTTAAAGTACTCAAGCACTGATAGGCCCTCTTTAAAGTTAGAGATAATTGGTGTCTCAATAATTTCACCAGATGGTTTCGCCATCAAGCCGCGCATACCAGCTAGCTGCTTCATTTGAGCTGCTGAACCACGCGCACCAGAGTGAGCCATCATGTAAATTGAGTTAATATCACCGTCGCGGCCTTCTTCATCTTTTTCAATAGAAGAAATGCGACCCATCATCTCGTCAGCAACCTTATCGGTACACTGAGCCCAGGCATCAACAACTTTGTTGTATTTCTCACCTTGGGTGATCAAACCGTCTTGATATTGCTCTTCATATTCTTTCACCAAATCGCGGGTTGCGTTAACAAGGCCCTCTTTGGTTTCAGGAATAATCATGTCGTCTTTACCGAAACTGATACCAGCGTTACAAGCGCGGCGGAAGCCCTCACCCATGACACCATCAGCGAACAATACTGTGCGTTTTTGACCACAGTGACGATACACAACGTCAATAACTTCAGTGATTTCACGCTTTGTTAGCAAGCGGTTAACCTGTGAGAACGGCACAGAGCCGTTTTTCGGAAGATATTGGCTCAAAATCCAGCGACCCGGTGTGGTATCAACGATTTCAGCGTGCTTAACGCCGTCATCATCGATAGTTTCATACCGTGCTTTAATTTTAGAGTTCAGCGTTACCTCACCAGCATCAAGAGCAAATTGCATCTCGTCACGGTTAAGGAAGGCCATGCCCTCGCCTACAGCGCCAGCACGTTCCATTGTCATGTAATAAATACCAAGCACCATATCCTGTGACGGCACAATAATAGGCTTACCGTTTGCAGGAGATAAAATGTTGTTGGTAGACATCATGAGTACACGTGCTTCGAGCTGTGCTTCGATGGATAGTGGTACGTGGACCGCCATTTGGTCACCGTCAAAGTCAGCGTTAAAGGCTGTACAAACCAGCGGGTGAAGCTGAATAGCTTTACCTTCGATTAGTACTGGCTCAAACGCTTGAATGCCAAGACGGTGAAGCGTTGGTGCACGGTTCAAAAGAACTGGGTGTTCGCGGATAACTTCATCCAAGATATCCCAAACTTCACGACGTTCTTTTTCAACGAGTTTCTTCGCAGCTTTAATGGTGGTCGCGATGCCTTGTTTATCAAGACGCGAGTAAATGAACGGCTTGAACAGCTCAAGCGCCATTTTCTTAGGAAGACCACACTGGTGCAGCTTAAGCTCTGGACCTGTCACGATGACGGAACGACCAGAATAGTCTACGCGCTTACCAAGAAGGTTTTGACGGAAGCGACCTTGCTTACCCTTAAGCATATCAGAAAGGGACTTAAGCGGACGCTTGTTAGCACCTGTGATGGTACGACCGCGGCGACCGTTGTCAAACAGCGCATCAACAGCTTCTTGCAGCATACGTTTTTCGTTACGGATAATGATATCCGGCGCACGTAGCTCGATAAGACGCTTAAGACGGTTGTTACGGTTGATCACTCTGCGGTAAAGGTCGTTCAAGTCAGAGGTTGCGAAACGACCACCATCTAGCGGCACAAGTGGGCGCAGCTCAGGTGGGATCACAGGGATAATGGTTAGGATCATCCACTCAGGCTTGTTGCCAGATTCAAGGAATGCTTCGATAACTTTGAGGCGCTTCACAATCTTCTTAGGCTTAAGCTCAGACTTGGTTTCAGCTAGCTCAACAAGAAGTTTTTCTTTCTCGCCTTCTAGGTCAATAGCTTCCAAAAGCTTGCGGATAGCTTCCGCGCCGATGTCTGCTGTAAAGCTGTCTTCACCGTATTCGTCTTGCGCACGGTAAAAATCTTCTTCTGTCAACATTTGGAACTGTTTGAGGGACGTAAGGCCCGGCTCAACCACGATATAGCTTTCAAAATAGAGCACGCGCTCCAAATCTTTCAGCATCATATCAAGCAACAAACCAATACGGCTTGGCAGTGATTTCAGGAACCAGATATGCGCGACAGGTGCAGCCAAATCGATATGGCCCATACGCTCGCGACGTACCTTAGACAGAGTTACTTCAACACCACATTTCTCACAGATAATTCCGCGGAACTTCATGCGCTTGTATTTACCACACAAACATTCGTAATCCTTCACAGGACCGAAAATACGTGCACAGAAAAGGCCATCGCGCTCAGGCTTGAAGGTTCTGTAGTTAATGGTTTCTGGTTTCTTGATCTCACCGAAAGACCATGAACGGATCCGCTCCGGAGAAGCGACCGAAATTTGAATTTGGTCAAACTGCTCAGGCTTTTGACCCGGGTTTAGATATTTCATCAGTTCTTTATTCATTTGGCTACCCTTTGGTTTCCAGGCGGGGCTTTCACCCACCGTGCTGTTAAAAAAAGTGTGATGTCTCTAGGGCTTATCCCAAGAGACGGGCTGGTGAATTGCTCCACCAGCCTCACGCCTAATCGCTGCTCTGTATCAATTCCACGTTCAAGCAAAGTGATCGCATCTCTTTGATAAGCACGTTGAAGCTTTCTGGAATACCAGCTTCAAATGTGTCATCACCTTTTACGATCGCTTCATAGACTTTCGTCCGGCCTGCAACGTCATCTGACTTAACAGTAAGCATTTCTTGTAGAGTATAAGCAGCACCGTACGCTTGAAGCGCCCATACTTCCATCTCACCGAAACGCTGACCACCAAACTGCGCTTTACCACCCAGCGGCTGCTGAGTAACCAAGGAGTATGGGCCAATTGAACGTGCGTGGATTTTGTCATCAACCAAGTGATGCAGTTTGAGCATATAGATGTAGCCCACTGTCACTTTACGATCAAACTTTTCACCCGAACGGCCATCGAACAGATCAACCTGACCTGAGCTCTCTAGCCCTGCACGCTCTAGCATGTCACAGATATCTTTCTCGACGGCACCGTCAAACACTGGTGTACCCATTGGAACACCGCGTGTTAGGTTGCCAGCGAGTTCAAGAATTTGATCATCATTAAGATCAGAGACATCACTTTCGTACTGCTCATCACCGTAGATATCCTTGAACTCTTTCTTCATGTCATCCGTGGTACCAGAGCCAAGACGGTATGCCTCAAGCATGCCATCGATCTTACGGCCCAAGCCGCGAGAAGCCCAACCAAGGTGGGTCTCAAGAATCTGACCAACGTTCATCCGCGAAGGCACACCCAGTGGGTTCAGCACAACGTCAACCGGTGTACCGTCATCAAGGTGTGGCATGTCTTCTTCTGGAAGAATGCGGGAAATAACCCCTTTGTTACCATGACGACCAGCCATTTTATCACCAGGCTGAAGCTTGCGCTTAACTGCCACGAACACTTTAACCATTTTCAACACGCCAGGAAGCAGCTCATCACCGCGTTGTAGCTTGTCGATTTTCTCGTCAAAACGTTCTTGGAGAAGGGCTTTAGCACCTTCGAACTGGCCTTTAAGCGCTTCGATGTCAGCCATTGCTTTATCGTCGGCTACAGCCAAGTTCCACCAGTCGATCTTCTTAAGCTCAGCTAGGGCTTCTTCTGTTACTACTTTACCCTTTTTCAGGTCTTTCGTACCAGCAGTTACCTTACGGCTCACGAGCATTTCAGACAAACGACCATAAATATTGCGTTCTAGAATAGAGCGCTCATCTTCACGGTCTTTCATAAGACGCTCGATCTCTTCACGCTCAATTGTAAGAGCACGCTCATCTTTATCCACACCGTGGCGGTTAAAGACACGTACTTCCACAACAGTACCAGCAACTCCCGGAGGAAGGCGCATAGAACTATCACGCACGTCAGATGCTTTCTCACCAAAGATAGCACGCAGAAGTTTTTCTTCTGGTGTCATCGGGCTTTCGCCTTTTGGTGTGATTTTTCCAACCAAAATATCGCCTGGATGAACTTTAGCACCGATATATACGATACCAGCTTCATCAAGACTTTTAAGGCCTTCTTCACCAACGTTTGGAATGTCGCGTGTAATCTCTTCAGGGCCAAGCTTGGTATCGCGTGCCATCACTTGGAACTCTTCAATGTGAATAGACGTAAAGACGTCATCTTTCACGATACGCTCAGAGATCAGGATACTATCTTCGTAGTTATATCCGTTCCAAGGCATGAAGGCCACGAGGGCGTTACGACCAAGCGCTAGCTCACCAAGGTCTGTAGAAGGACCATCACAAATGATGTCGCCTTTTTTCAGAGTATCACCAACTTTAACAAGCGGACGCTGGTTAATGCAGGTGTTTTGGTTAGAGCGTTGGAATTTTTGAAGCGTGTAAATATCAACACCAGATTTACCCGGATCAACATCATCTGTTGCACGGATAACAATACGGGTTGCATCAACCTGCTCAACAACACCAGCACGGCGGGCAGCAATTGCAGCACCACTATCTTGGGCCACGGTTGCTTCCATCCCTGTACCAACAAACGGTGCTTCAGCACGCACGAGAGGCACGGCTTGGCGTTGCATGTTAGAACCCATCAATGCCCGGTTACAGTCATCGTTTTCCAAGAAAGGAATAAGCGACGCCGCCACAGACACAAGCTGTTTAGGAGAAACGTCCATTAGATCAATGTTATTTGGTTTCATCATGACGTACTCGCCCTTGTCACGACAAGAAACGAGGTCATTCACGAAAACGCCTTTATCATCAAGCTCTGCGTTAGCCTGCGCCACCGAGTAGTTACCTTCTTCCATTGCTGAAAGATAAACTACGTCGTTGGTCACTTTGCCGTCGAACACTTTACGATAAGGAGATTCAATGAAACCATACTTATTCACTTGGGCATAAGTTGCCAAAGAGTTGATCAAACCAATGTTTGGACCTTCAGGTGTTTCAATCGGACAGATACGACCATAGTGCGTTGGGTGTACGTCACGCACTTCAAAACCAGCCCGCTCACGCGTCAAGCCGCCAGGGCCAAGCGCTGAAAGACGACGCTTGTGCGTAATCTCTGAAAGTGGGTTTGTTTGGTCCATAAATTGAGAAAGCTGTGAAGAACCAAAGAACTCACGCACAGCTGCAACAGCAGGCTTAGCGTTAATGAGGTCATGAGGCATCACAGTATCAATATCAACACTGCTCATACGCTCACGGATAGCACGCTCCATGCGCAAAAGACCAATGCGGTATTGATTTTCCATCAACTCACCAACAGAGCGAACACGACGGTTGCCAAGGTGGTCAATATCGTCCACTTCGCCGCGACCATCTTTTAGGTCATGCAAAGTTTTAAGAACTGCCAAGATGTCATCGCGGCGGAGTGTGCCGTGATCATCAGGACAGTCTAGGCTCAAGCGCATGTTCATTTTCACACGACCAACGTCGGACAGGTCATAGCGTTCTTTATCGAAGAACAGACCGTCGAACAATGCTTCAGCAGTTTCTTTCGTAGGAGGCTCGCCTGGGCGCATCACACGGTAAATTTCCGCAAGTGCTGCGTCGGTTTCTTCCACTTTGTCCACCATAAGAGTGTTACGGATGTGACCGCCGTTGTTGGAAGGATCGATGTCCAACACGTCAACGCTGTCATAACCAGCTTCAGAAAGGGCTTCCATCACTTCTTCAGTGATTTCATGACCAGCTTCAATGTAAATCGCACCAGTTTTTTCGTTAATCATGTCAACGGCCGCATATTTGCCGATGATACGATCTTCTGGAACCAAAAGATCTTTAACGCCGTCTTTTTCTAATTTCTTAGCAAGACGTGGGGTGACCTTCTTATCAGCTGCAATAACAACTTCACCAGATTTGGCGTCGATAACGTCAAATTCATTCTTGGTGCCGCGCCAACTGTCAGCATTAAACGGGATAACCCAGCCATTTTTGTTACGCTTGAAGGTGGATATTTCATAGAAATGATCCAAAATAGCTTCACTGCCTAAACCAAGCGCATAAAGCAGCGTGGTTGCAGGCAATTTACGACGACGGTCGATACGAACATTAATAATGTCCTTACCGTCAAATTCAAAATCCAACCATGAACCGCGATATGGAATAACGCGGGCCGCGAACAACAACTTACCAGAGCTGTGTGTTTTACCGCGGTCGTGGTCGAAAAAGACACCCGGAGAACGATGCATCTGAGAAACGATAACACGCTCAGTACCATTGATGATGAATGTACCATTGTCGGTCATCATTGGCAGGTCGCCCATATAGACGTCTTGCTCTTTAATGTCCAAAACAGATTTGGCATCTGTCTCTTCATCAATTTCAAACACGATTAACCGAAGCGTGACGCGCAGCGGTGCCGCATACGTAATGTCACGTTGTTGACACTCATCGGTGTCATACTTTGGTTTTTCTAGTTCATACCGAACATATTCAAGAGATGAGGTTCCTGAGAAATCTTCTATTGGAAATACAGATTGGAGGACTTTCTCTAAACCTGAATCCAAGCGTTGTTGCTCGTTGTCACCTGCTCTAAAAAATTGATCATACGATTGACGCTGAACTTCAATTAAGTTCGGCATCTTCGCGACTTCAGTAATTCGACCGAAGTCTTTGCGAACGCGTTTACGACCAGTGAAAGAAGCTGCCATGCTACACCCTCTCGCCTTTCATGATAACCCCGAAACGAGGCATCTACCCACGGATGTCAGGCCAAGACATATTGTCTAAAGCACTGAAAATCCTTGTTTTTTCGGAAACTTCCGCTCCCTTGGTACATTCTTTAACGTCCCGTTCCCCTAAGGACGCCGAAAGGCCGAGAGCGTTTAAGCTCTCGACCCACGGAGTTTCAGGACTGAAGTATTACTTCAGTTCAACTGATGCGCCAGCTGCTTCCAGCTTGGCTTTAAGCTCTTCAGCTTCGGCTTTAGCAACACCTTCTTTAACAGCTTTAGGTGCGCTTTCGACGAGGTCTTTAGCTTCTTTCAGGCCTAGGCCTGTGATGCCACGAACTTCTTTAATAACGTTGATTTTCTTCTCGCCCATTGCGGTCAGAATAACGTCAAATTCAGTCTTCTCAGCAGCAGCTTCGCCGCCAGCCGCTGGTGCAGCAGCAGCCGCAGCAGGAGCAGCAGCGCTAACGCCCCACTTTTCTTCAAGAAGTTTAGATAGTTCTGCAGCTTCAATTACTGTCAATTCTGACAGTGTATCAACGATCTTTGCTAGATCAGCCATGGTTCATACTCCAAAAGTATATGGGTCCAATTGGACCACCTTAGTTATGTAATCAACCCAGCCAGCACCATGCCGCCTGGGATCGGTTATTAGGCCGCGTCTTGATTGCCGTAAGCACCAAATACACGAGCAAGCTGACCAGCGGGAGCAACAGTAACGCCCACGAGTTTTTGCGCAGGAGCTTGAAGAAGCCCTACTAGCTTGCCACGTAGCTCGTCCAAGGATGGTAGTTCTGCTAGTGCTTTAACGCCGTCCACATCTAGGACAGTGTCACCCATAGCGCCACCGAGAAGAGTGAGCTTGTCATTCTTCTTGGCAAAGCCAGCGAGGGTTTTAGCAGCAGAAACAGCATCATCGGCGTAGCCAATAACAGTTGGACCCGTAAATAGGTCCGCAATGCCTTCGTATTCAGTATCTTTCAGCGCAAGACGAGTCAGCCGGTTTTTGGTTACCTTTAAGCTAGCACCTGCTTCACGCATTTGTTCACGCAGTGATGTCATTTCGACAACTGTAAGACCGCTATAGTGACATACTACAACGGAACCAGCAGATCCAAATGTCTCATGCATAGATGCGATAAGCTCTTGCTTTTCGGTTCTTTCCACTTTCTCGTCTCCAACTTTGGAAGTCACAATCGACTTCCGGGTTGAGCCAACACGGCAGACAACATGTCTACCGCAATTCGCTGTCCGGGGTTGGGGCATATCCCCGGGGCTAAAAGTAGAACGCGAAGCGCTCTGTTAAAAACCTCGGCTTATTTGGCCTAATACCAAATAAAATCCCTATCACCCGTCTCATACAGGCAGAAAGCAAGCTCTCTATCATTATGTTGATCAGCTAAAAAGCGGTCACAACACCTGTAATCTTGGACAGTACTCAGGTCGGGGCAAAACATCCGCCCAAACCCTTGCCACCTTCTCGAAAGAAGATGGCAAATTCTTTATTCGCCTAGTGAGGCGACGTCGATTTTAAAGCCTGGGCCCATTGTGGAGCTAAGGGAAATACGCTTAACGTATGTTCCTTTTGCGCCAGATGGCTTAGCTTTAATCACCGCTTGTAAGAAGGTGTTTACGTTTTCAACGATTTTACCTTCATCAAAGCTTGCTTTACCCACACCACCGTGGATCACGCCTGCTTTTTCAACGCGGAATTCAACTTGACCAGCTTTAGCTGCTTCTACGGCGCCTTTAACGTCCATAGTAACAGTACCAAGCTTAGGGTTTGGCATAAGGCCTTTAGGGCCGAGCACTTTACCCAAACGACCAACAACACCCATCATGTCAGGGGTTGCGATGATACGGTCATAGTTAAGATCGCCGCCTTGCATAGCTTCCATAAGGTCTTCTGCGCCAACAACATCGGCACCAGCTTCTGTTGCTTCGTCAGCCTTAGGGCCTTTAGCAAAAACAGCGAGACGGATTGATTTACCCGTGCCATTTGGCAGAGAAATCATACCGCGAACCATTTGGTCTGCGTGACGTGGGTCAACACCAAGGTTCATTGAAACTTCAATAGTTTCGTCGAACTTAGCTACCGCACGCTCTTTCATTAGCTTTACAGCGTCATTAACAGTGTAAAGTTTTTCACGATCAAGACCTTCAGTGGCCGCTTTCATACGTTTTGTAATTTTAGCCATTGTTTAACCTTTCACCTCAAAGCCCATGGACCGAGCAGAACCTTCGATGATCAACATCGCTGCTTCGATATCATTGGCAGATAGATCAACCATTTTAAGTTCGGCGATCTCTTTCACTTGCGCGCGTGTTACTGAAGCAGCAACAATACGGCTTGGCTCAGCGCTACCAGATTTAACGCCTGCTGCTTTTCTAAGCAGGTAAGCCGCTGGTGGCGTCTTAGTGATGAACGTAAACGAACGGTCAGCATAAATGGTTAGGATAGTCGGAATTGGCATTCCTTTTTCCATTTTCTGTGTTTCAGCGTTAAACGCCTTACAGAATTCCATAATGTTAATACCGCGCTGACCCAAAGCTGGCCCGATTGGGGGCGATGGGTTTGCAGCACCGGCAGGTACCTGCATTTTCAGGTAGCCAGTAATCTTCTTGGCCATTTTAGTCCCTTTCAAATTTGCTCTATACTAGAGCCTTAATGGGCGCGTGGTGCAGCGATGGCTCGCCTTCCACACTCTCTCACCGCACTACGCGGTAAAATTAGTTAAACTTTTTCCACCTGTGCATACTCCAGCTCAACAGGCGTAGCCCGGCCAAAGATAGACACAGAAACTTTTAGGCGAGCGTGGTTCTCGTCCACATCTTCTACCGTGCCGTTGAACGAAGTGAACGGACCATCGGTCACACGAACTTCTTCGCCAATTTCGAACACAATATTTGGACGTGGGCGCTCAACACCCTCTTCAACTTGGTTCAAGATGCGCGCTGCCTCTTTCTCCGTGATCGGAGATGGGCGCCCGTTTGAACCTAAGAAACCAGATACCTTCGGTGTTTCTTTCACTAGGTGATAGGTATCGTCGGTCAAAACCATTTTGATGAGAACGTAGCCTGGGAAAAATTTCTTCTCAGATGTTACTTTCACACCCTTACGGACCTCGATCACTTCCTCAGTTGGAACGATAACATCGTCAACTAGTGCGCCCAAGCCTTGAACAACTGATTGCTCAAGGATAGAGGTTGCCACCTTCTTTTCGAAGCCGGAGTAAGCGTGAATAATATACCAACGTGCGTTTGCCACAGCCTTAACTCCCGAAGCCCATTAGCCAATCGATAGCACTCGATAAGCCAATATCAACCAATACAAAAAATGTTGCCATGATGGCGACCATGATGAAAACCATAACCGAAGTCATCGTCGTTTCGCGCGAAGTTGGCCAAGTAACCTTAGATGATTCTTGACGTACCTGGCGGACGAATTCACCTGGGGTAGTTTTTGCCATCACTAACATTCCTTCATCTCAAACGCCGAATTTACTTTTTCAGCACAAAACACCCTCCGCTCTACACCACTTGGGAATAAAGAGTTTCAGGCTCTAAAACGGTTCTAAATCGGATTGGCAGGAGCGGAGAGACTCGAACTCACGACACCCGGTTTTGGAGACCGGTGCTCTACCAACTGAGCTACGCTCCTACAGACCAACTTAAATAACCGTAGGTGGGCGGTGTAGTAGACCTTTGCGCCCCTTGCAAGTGTTTTTTTTACCTTTAAAAATTCTTTATTTTTTGCAGCAAAATCGAGGGTTACAAAATATCTAAAAACACCATAAAAAAGGCGGCAGATTAGCGAACCAATCCACCGCCTCTTGAACTCGGTTAATTAATCAATGATTTTTGCTACAACGCCGGCGCCTACTGTGCGGCCGCCTTCGCGGATCGCAAAACGTAGACCTTCGTCCATCGCGATAGGTGCGATAAGCTCAACGGTCAAAGACACGTTATC
>Ga0209344_10003931_pt1 | contig 14163 bp, 7 predicted proteins | sample Cruoilmetagenom6_FD_187293 | JGI IMG/M metagenome (GOLD analysis project Ga0209344, IMG submission 187293) | Oil polluted marine microbial communities from Coal Oil Point, Santa Barbara, California, USA - Santa Barbara Oil Seep Sample 6 (SPAdes)... | ecosystem: Environmental > Aquatic > Marine >...
CAGGAAGATATCAAGAACACTTTTGATCCAATGGTGAATGCCGCTGCCTACGAATCGATTTACAAAGAATTACGGGGAGATATGTCTTGAATGATTATCTAACACTTCATTTAAGAGACCTTCCTTATTTCCGGGCCTTACTGCGAGCGGTGGAGGCTCGTTTTTATAAGGACATCTCTCTTGCCGGGCCTGTTCTGGATCTGGGCTGCGGGGACGGCCATTTTGCAGGCCTGACTTTTCAGGAACCGCTGGATATGGGTTTGGATCCCTGGTGGGGTCCGATCCAAGAGGCAAGAGGTAGATCGTCCTATAAGGATTTGGTCTGTGCAGAAGGTGACCGAATGCCTTATCCATCAGATTATTTTTCCAGCGCTGTCAGTAACTCTGTGTTGGAGCACATTCCTGACCTGGACCCTGTAATTAAAGAGACTGCCCGGGTGCTAAAACCAGGAGCCCCGTTTATATTTTGCGTACCTAATCACCGTTTCTTAGATACCCTGTCGGTTAGCAATGCACTGGACAAGATAAAATTAAGGGGATTGGCAGATATATACCGGGGTTTTTTTAATCGCATCTCGCGGCATTATAATTGTGATTCCTACGATACCTGGCAAGAAAGGCTGGGAAAATATGGCTTTGTGATCGAGGACTCATGGGATTATTTCCCTCCAGCTGCTTTCCATATCTTGGAGTGGGGCCATTATTTTGGGGTGCCATCCTGGGTTTCAAAACTAATTTTCGGACGCTGGATCCTGGCTCCGACACCCTGGAATTTGTTTTTGACCGATCGTTTGGTCAGACCGCATTATGACCGTGATCCAAAAAGCGTAGAGGGTGTGTATTCTTTTTATATAACCAGACGAACTGAATAGTCTGATCTACTTTGAGAGCGATAACCTATGGAAGAACCAAGTGTCCTTGATTACGTATTAGAGAAACTGACATTCTGGCGCAAAGGCAGCCTGGTAATTCCTCCTGCAGATGAAGGGCCCGAGACAGTTGAGCCGGCCCATCCTGGGAGCGGCCCCGATAAAGGGTCCTGGAAGAAATACCTGGTCTTCCTACCTGCCTTATTTGCGATCATTGCTCAAGTTTTTGGCGAACCTGAAAATCGCTCTCCCGATTTGATGATATTCTTTTACGCCGCAGCCGGGATAGGATTGCTGCTGCTGATCATTTTCAAGAACTGGGATGTAGATTCACTAATTCCGGACGAAGGAGAAGCAAGTGAGTTTTCAGTTCGCTGGATCCCGTTCCTGGTAGGCAGCTGTCTATCTGTTCTGGCATTTTTCTTTTTCACCAGCAATGTATTCAATGTAGTAAATGTCTTGATCTGGGTCACTGGACTGGGATTGATCTGGTGGTCACTCCGATTTCCTGAAGACTGGCTGGGGAAAATTAATAGTACCTGGCAAAACTTCATTGCCGATGGGTTCAAGGTCACCCCCTGGATGATTCTGGTTTTTGCCGTATTTCTGCTGGCGGGTTTCTATAGATTCTATTTGCTTAACCAGGTTCCGCCAGAAATGTTCAGTGATCATGCAGAAAAATTGATTGATGTCACAGATGTGCTTCGGGGAAACAACTTTATATTCTTCCAGCGAAATACAGGCCGGGAAGCTTTTCAGATGTACTTGACCGCCGCCATGGCGAAGATCTTTGGCACAGGATTATCTTTTCTGAGCCTTAAACTGGGAACATGTCTGGCGGGTCTATTTTCTCTTCCATTTATCTATTTACTTGGCAAGGAAATAAAAAATAAAGAAGTTGGCCTTTTAGCAATGTTCTTTGCTGGTATCGCCTACTGGCCTAATGTGATCTCGCGGGTCGCTTTACGGTTTGCTCTTTACCCGGCTTTCTTAGCACCAACGATCTTCTTCCTGGTCCGCGGTATCAAAAGGAAAAAGTGGAATGATTTCCTTTTTGCGGGGTTGTTTTTAGGCATTGGATTGCATGGGTACAGTCCCTTCCGAATAGTGCCTTTTGCAGTGGTACTTATCCTGTTGATCTATTTTTTGCATACAAAATCAAAGGATAATCGCCGCCTGGCAGTGATTGCCTTACTTCTGGTGGGTTTGATTTCCTTGATCGTGTTTTTACCATTAGGTAGATTCGTTTCAACAAATTATTCAGCCTTTGCTTTTCGGATGGCATCCCGGATGACTGATGCCGAGACAGCTTTGCCGGGTCCAGTCCTTCGTATATTCTTTTCTAATCTTTGGAAAGCGTTGATCATGTTCCAATGGGATAACGGCCAGATCTGGGTTCATTCTGTCCCGGGCCGGCCGGCACTGGGTGTGATTTCCGCGGCGATGTTGAGCCTTGGCGTGGTCTTGTTGGCGATTCGATATATTAAGAAAAGACACTGGATGGACCTGGTGTTGCTCTTGTTGATCCCGTTGTTAATGATGCCTTCCATTCTTTCAATCGCTTTCCCTAATGAGAATCCTTCCTTGAATCGATCTGGTGGCGCCATCATCCCAGTTTTCATCATTATTGCTCTAGCAATTGAGAATATTGCCCATAACCTAAAATCCAATATTCCGGGCAGGATGGGGAAGTGGGTCTCAACGGGTTTCGTTCTAATTTTAGCTGGGCTCAGCATGCAAACGAATGCCAGGCTGGTATTTGTGGATTATTATCAGCAGTTCAAATCCAGATCATGGAATACGTCTGAGATCGGGTCAGTGATCGAGGTGTTTGCTGACACGATTGGTGATGAGGACCATGCCTGGGTAGTTCCTTATCCCCACTGGGTAGATACACGCTTGGTGGGCATTCACGCCGTTGACCAGGTTCGTGATTTCGCTCTCTGGAAAACGGATATCCCTGGTACAGAAATGGCAGCGGCTCCAAAACTATACATATTCAAACCGGAAGATGATGAGACTTACCAGATCCTGAGGGACCTATATCCTGATGGTATTATTGATAGGTTTGAATCCGAAACAGAAGGCCGCGATTTCATGCTTTATTATGTGCTGCAGTAATGCAGTGGCTAATTTATGGACATAAATACTAAATCTGACCTTAAGCGCTGGCTGACCGCTGTATTCTTTATTATTTTACTGGCAGCCGGGGCATACCTGCGTTTTGTTGGCATCGATTGGGATGTAGAACAGCATCTCCATCCAGATGAACGGTTCTTAACCATGGTGGAATCCAGTTTGATTCCTGTGGACTCTGTATCTGATTATTTTGACACTTCAAGTTCAACATTGAACCCGAATAACCAGGGACACAGCTTCTTTGTTTACGGCACGCTGCCAATATTCATGGTTCGATATGCGGCGGAACTGGTTGGTTCGACCGGTTATGGAAATGTGTATCTGGTTGGCCGGGCTATGTCCGCGTTTATAGATTTAATGTCGGTCGTCCTTGTATTTTTCATTGGCACTCGCTTATATAACAGGCGAGTAGGAATACTTGGAGCTGCTTTTTCCGCTTTCGCGGTGCTTCAGATCCAACAATCCCATTTCTTCACAGTTGATACATTTGCGACGTTTTTCACCCTGCTGGCAGTATATTTTGCGGTTGAAGTGATCACATCCAAAAATGAACGGGTTGAACTAATCTCTTTCCTATTATTTGGTGTGGCTCTGGGAATGGCAGTTGCATCAAAGATCAATGCCGCTCCTGTCGCCATCACACTACCATTAGCCGCGTTGGTCTACTGGTTGGGGTTGGCCGATGAGAATAAGGAACAACAAACACCCAAGATCATCTTTTTCCTTGTTTTAGCGGCATTCGCCAGTTTGATAACATTCCGGATCTGTCAACCCTATGCCTTTAATGGCCCGGGCTTCTTTAATATTGGGCTGAACGAGACCTGGGTTTCGGGGATGAGATCTATCCGGGCTCAAGCCTCCGGTGATGTGGATTATCCACCTGCTTTGCAGTGGGCCAGGCGTCCAATCTGGTTCTCACTCAAAAATATGGTGATCTGGGGTCTTGGGATCCCATTTGGCTTGTTGGCCTGGTCTGGATTCGCCTGGATGGGATGGAAGATATTTGCCAAAAGAATCTGGAAACCTCACCTGATATTGTGGGTTTGGACAGGACTATATTTCGCCTGGCAGTCGATGCAATGGAACAGCACAATGCGCTATCAGCTTCCAATTTACCCTTTGCTGGCGGTTTTTGCGGCCTGGGTACTGACAGAGGTCTGGGAAACCTTTAAAGATAGGAAGTTAAAGATTGGTGATTGGAAGCTGCCTCAAGGATTAATGAAATCCCTTGTTATTGCTGTAGGTGTGTTTTCCCTTTTATTCACTGCGGGTTGGGCATTTGCCTTTTCCCGGATCTACACGGAACCTCAACCCAGAGTGGCTGCAACACACTGGATCTTTGAGAATATACCTGGCGCAGCCACTTTTGAGGTCATTGATGAAAACCTAATCAGTCATCAACAGCTGATCTCTTATCCTGAAAATTTGATCATTCAGGGCGATTCCAGTTGGTTGACCAGTTTCGACTCAAAGTATGACGGACAGGTTTCATCGCTGTATTTCCCGCATATTAAAAATCAAAACCCTTCGGTTTCACCATTGACCTTACAGGTCATGTTAAATGATTCCTCCGGACAGATGCTTGCAGAGGAAACAGGCCTATTCACATTCCAGGATGGTTCTTCTTCAGGCACAATCACCTTTTCGAACCCGGTTTCAGTTATTTCTGGTGAAGTGTATCAGCTTCGGGTGGCAGTTTTGGATCAGGCAGGCGCGATCAGCATTCAGGGCACAGGAATCGCAAATGAGAGTTCCTGGGATGATGGGATCCCTCTCCGGATGGAAGGATACGACCCATTTGGCGGTATCTATCGAGGTGGGTTGAATTTTGAATTGTATTGGGATGACAATCCGGAAAAGTTGGACCGTTTCCTTTCGACTCTAAATCAGTCAGATTATTTAATGATCACTTCCAGCAGGCAGTGGGCCACTACAACCCGAGTTCCTGAAAGATACCCACTGACATCAGTATATTATCGCCAACTGATGGGCTGTCCGATTGATCTCAGTATTGAAGATTGTTATAACCAGGCCCTACCTGGTGATTTCAAAGGATCCCTTGGTTTTGAACTGATCAAAACATTCCAGAATAACCCCACCCTTGGCCTGATCGAAATAAATGATCAACCGGCAGAGGAAGCCTTTACAGTTTACGATCATCCTAAGGTATTCATCTTCCAGAAAACAGAGGATTTCTCACTCAGCGGTGCAGCTAAGATTCTATCAGCAGTGGATTTGAGCAAAGTTATCCATATCACTCCTAAGCAAGCCGATAGCCATCCAGGAAATTTATTACTCCCGCTTGATCGACTTACTGATCATCAGGAAGGTGGGACCTGGAGCGATTTCTTTGATTTTGATTCTTTCCAGAATAAATATCAGATTGTTGGTGTGGTCTTATGGTATGCGGCTGTATTTTTGATAGGTTTGCTCGTATACCCTCTGATCCGATTGGTTTTACCCGGATTGACGGATAAGGGTTATCCCCTGGCCCGTACTTTTGGGCTTTTGCTGCTCTCCTATCTGGTTTGGCTGGCTGGATCCGCTGGCATTCCTTTCTTGAGAAGCACTATATTGGTTGTGTTATTCCTGATAGCCTTTGCTGGTTTATATGCTGGATACCGGCAGAGGGATGATCTATTGGAAGAATGGAAAGGAGCCAAGAGATATTACCTGATCATCGAGATCATTGCCTTGGCTCTATTTGTGACTGCTATCTTGATCCGCTTTGGAAATCCTGACCTGTGGCATCCCTGGAAAGGCGGGGAAAGGCCGATGGATTTCTCTTATTTTAATGCGATCCTAAAAAGCACAACTTTCCCACCTTATGATCCCTGGTTTGCAGGTGGATATATCAATTATTACTATTATGGATTTGTGTTTGTTGGCGTTCTGACGAAGCTGCTGGGTATCATTCCTTCCTTTGCTTATAATCTTATTCTTCCCACTTTGTTCATGCTTCTTGGTTTAGGAGCTTTTTCTATTACCTGGAACCTGTTAGATGGAAATACAGCTAAGAATGAACTCCGGGATATGCCATATCTTGCCGGCGGGTCAGGAGTTTTGGGCCTGGCCATTTTCGGTAATTTGGGAGTGATCCAAATGGTGGTGAGGGGACTTCAAAGGCTGGCATCAGCTGGGGTGAATGTTACCGATGGTACTCTTTTCCAGCGTTTTAAATGGACCCTGATGGGTTTTGTCCAGCTTTTTAACTCACTAACGCTCCATTACAGATTGGATGAATGGTATTGGAATCCCAGCCGTGTGATTAGCGGTGAACACGGTGGACCAATCACAGAGTTCCCCTTTTTCACGTTCCTGTACGGCGATCCCCATGCCCATTTTATAGCTCTTCCGCTGACTGTTTTGGCATTCGCCTGGGTTTTATCGATTGTCAAATCAACCCGCCAAAAGGAAAAGACCAGATATAGTTTTGGGAATTTGATCGGAGCAACATTCTTTGGTGGATTGGTTGTTGGTGTTCTGCGCCCAACAAATACCTGGGATTTTTATCCTTACCTGGCTTTGGGAGCTGCCGCTCTTATCTATGCCTGGTGGAGGGAAAGCAAAGAGGGCGGATATAACTGGTTCCAACCCGCGCTGAGATTGCTGCTTTTCCTCGTTTTTGCTTTTATAGCTTTCCAGCCCTATTCAAATTGGTATGGAGAGGGGTACACCAGTATCAAACCCTGGTTTGGAACACACACCCCGGTGGGTGAATATCTTTCGCATTGGGGATTCTTCCTGTTGATCCTTGTCAGCTGGATGTTTGCAGAAACTGTGGATTGGATGTCAAAAACACCGGTTTCAGCGTTGCGAGAATTAAGGAAATACCGGGAGCTGATCATCGCCGGCTTGTTGATCATGATCGTGATCGTGGTCAGTTTTGGCATCACGCTTGAGAATGATTTATCTGTTGGTGATTTCACACTGATAGGTGGTGGAGTCCATATCATTTGGTTTGTTCTTCCAATTATGGCCTGGGCACTGGTTTTAATCTTGCGTCCCGGGCAGAGCCTGATGAAAGGATTTGTCTTATTCCTGATTGGCACAAGCCTGGCAATCACTTTGATGGTTGAGCTGGTGTACGTGGAAGGGGACATTGGCCGAATGAACACTGTATTTAAATTCTACCTGCAGGCCTGGACCTTAATGTCGGTCAGCGCCGCAGCTGCCCTGTGTTGGTTGATCCCCCTGGCAAAAGATTGGAAATCGCCATTCCGGGTCATCTGGCGGGTTTTGTTCTTGATCTTATTGTCCGGAGCAGCCCTCTATCCGATTTTGGGAGGTGTGGCAAAAATCAAAGACCGGATGGTGATGGATGCGCCCCATACTTTGGATGGAATGGAGTATATGAGGCATGCAACTTATCATGATTTAGACACGGCTTTGGATCTGTCGCAGGATTATAATGCGATCCGTTGGATCCAGGATAATATTGAGGGTTCACCTGTAATAGTGGAAGCCAATCAGGTTGAATACCATTGGGGCACAAGGTACACTGTATATACTGGACTGCCGGGTGTAGTTGGATGGAATTGGCATCAACGTCAGCAGCGAACTCTAACTCCTCATGACTGGATCTTTTCCAGGGTTGAGGATGTGAATGTCTTTTATGATACTGCTGATTTGGAAGCAGCCGGGGATTTCATTGAAAAATATCAGGTCAGTCTTATCATTGTTGGCCAACTGGAACGCGCTAAATATCTTCCTGAGGGCATAAATAAGTTTGAACAAGGCCTTGGCATACTCTGGAAAGTAGTTTATCAAAACCAGGAGACAACTATCTATCAAACAATCTCAGAAGCTGATTAGGAAATATTATGCTTGATTTTATAGCCTGGTATGTGCTTGTCACTGCTCTGGGATGGATTGTTTTCCCTCTCTTATATCGAGTGCTCCCAAATATCCCGGGGCGCGGTTTTACCTTTTCGAAGATATTTGGTTTATTATTCTGGGGTTATTTTTACTGGATCCTGGGACGGCTCGGATTTACAGCCAATAATTTAGCCGGTCTGGTTTTTACTTTACTTCTGGTGATTGGATCGACTTTACTGATCCTGAAAAAGAAAGGTGCTAAAGATCTCCTGGAATGGATCCGGTCAAATTGGCAGCTGATCATAACCACAGAAGTCCTTTTCCTGGTGACTTTTGCTGGCTGGGCTTTGATCCGTTCTTTGAACCCTGAGATTCAGGGGACAGAAAAGCCAATGGAACTGGCATTTATCAATGCTATCCTGCATTCAGAAACACTGCCGCCCAATGACCCTTGGCTGTCCGGTTATGCGATCTCATATTACTACTTTGGCTATTTGCTGGTTGCCATGATCGCAAAGTTTACAGGTACCCTCGGCAGCATTGCCTTTAACCTTGGTGTATCACTCACATTTGCTCTGGCTGCAGTCGGATCGTTCGGGACCCTATACAACTTACTGGCATTGAGAACTGGAGAGAAAACCTCTCAGCTCTTGCCAGCTTTGCTGGGGCCATTTTTTACGCTGATCCTCAGCAACTGGGAAGGCTTCCTGCATTACCTTCACTCTAAAGGGCTTTTCTGGAGCGGATTACCTGACCAGGCCAGCTCATCTTTCTGGAACTGGTTGGATATCCAGAACCTGGTAAATCCTCCCTCTGGTGACTCTTTTGGTCATTGGTGGTGGTGGCGCGCTTCCAGGGTGATCCAGGATTACGATTTTTCCGGTTTCGGCAAAGAAGTGATAAGCGAGTTCCCGTTTTTCTCATTCCTGCTGTCTGACCTTCATCCCCACGTGCTGTCAATCCCATATGTGTTTCTGATCCTGGGGTTTGGACTGGCGCTCTACCTGCGCCCAAAAGACAAATCCTTCCGCTGGATAACGTTGATACCCATTGAAATTTCCCCGCTATTTTTCCTGGTCTTAGCCTGGCTGGCCGGGAGTATGACCTTTTTGAATACCTGGAACTTCCCCATGTATGTTGGAATCCTTGCCGGTATATATGCCCTTCGCAATCAGCGAGAGAGGGCAAGTTGGCAAACAGTTGAAATACTCAAGGATTTCTTGTTCTTTGGCGCGACCCTTGGAGTGACTGGTGGAATTATGTATCTTCCCTGGTTCCTTGGTTTCGCTTCACAGGCTGGTGGGTTGATTCCAAATGTTTTATATATCACTAAAGGGAATCAATTTTGGGTCATGTTCGGCCCGTTACTTGTGCCCATATTTGCCTGGTTGATCACAGCCTGGAAGAAAAAAGAGCCAACTGGAAACCCGGTTCCCGGCTTGGCTCTGACTGGTTTATTGGTCTTAGGCCTGTTATTGCTTATGCTGCTGATGGTCGGACTGCTGGCCTGGTTCCCCTTTCGCGCAGATGGCTCAGAACTTCTTCCTCTTTTCCTAAGTTCTGTTGGGGGTTTGGATATTAACCAGGTCCTGATCGAAGGACTGAGGCGCAGAGTGATGGTTCCGGGGACATTGATTACCCTGATCGCCCTCTCGATTTTGAGTTGGGGTTTGATCTTCTACAAAAAACCACAAGGAAAGGACCGAATCCATCTACCTCAAAAGTCAGCTAATAATTTTGTTTTAGTTTTGATTGTGGCGGGAATGGCATTGGTGTTATTTCCTGAGTTCATTTTCCTCAAAGACTTGTTTGGGTACAGGATCAATACGATATTCAAGTTCTACTATCAAGCCTGGTTATTGTGGAGTATTGCTGCCGCTTATGGTACTGTCAGGTTATTCCAATCCTTGACAACTACCTGGCGGTATGTGATCTATAGCGGTTTGGTACTGTCAATATTTATGGGGCTGTTTTATCCGGTACTTGGTTTACAATCCAAGACCAATAACTTCACCAGAGAAGCTGGAATGTCTCTGGATGGCACTTATCTTTATCCAGCTTCCGACTATGAGGCCGTCGAATGGCTCAGGAATCAGCCCAGCGGAGTCATTGCAGAAGCAACTGGCGAAAGCTATCAATTGACCACCTCCCACCTGGCTACCTATACGGGAAATACAACCATCCTGGGATGGGATTTCCATGAAGTCCAGTGGCGTGGAAACGCTGAATTGGTGAACCCCAGAAAAGAAGATCTGGCCACGCTGTACTGCACCCATCAGTGGGATGTCGCGAAATTCTTGCTGGAAAAGTATAACGTTCTTTACCTGGCTCTCGGGGATGCGGAATATACCAAATACGCGATTGGCAGTGATAATTGTCCCAATGGATTGAATGCCGATAAATTCAATATGCATCTTCAGCCTGTATTCCAAAATGATCGATTGATCATTTTCCGTGTACCGCCTGCTTCCTCAAATTAAATTCAAGGACAGGAAAAATTGACTGGATTGTACAGTATGAATAAAGAAAACAGGATAACAAGAGAAATACTCATTTACGGCCTGATCTTTACAGTAGCGTTGCTGCTGCGATTGGCTCTGTTGGGGAGAGCACCACTGGTTGATTCTGAGGCAAGTTGGGCATTTCAGGCCTGGCAGATCCATCTGGGAGAACAAATCCCTGTAGGATCCCGGGTTGGCTACCTTTCCATTACAGAAGTGTTATTCTCTCTGTTTGACGGAAGCGACTTCCTGGCACGTTTTTGGCCGGCTCTGGTTGGCAGCTTGATTGTATGGGTACCTACCTTACTGAAGAAATATCTCGGTAGCATACCGGCACTGATCCTGGCTGTTGGATTAGCTTTTGATCCAGCCCTGGCGTCCGTCTCCCGGATTGCGGATGGTTCGATGCCGGCTCTGGTGTTCTTGCTATTTTCAGCCGCAGCCTTCCATGAAGGAAAATGGAATTGGCTGGCAATTACTCTTGGATTAGGATTATTATCCGGACCTGCATTTTGGCTGGGCAGTTTACTGTTGATCACTACAGGAATTGTGAGCAGCTTGCTGGGTATTTTTGACCTCCGCCAATATTTTCGAGATCGAGTGTTGCTGCTGCGGAATAATACAGGCCAGCTGGTGGAACCTCTGAAAACTATCTTAGTGCCGGCGGCCATTTTTGTTTTGATCAGTTCGTTTTTCCTGAGGAACCTCCAGGGATTAAGTGCTTGGATAGGTTCGCTTCCAGAGTTCATTTCAAATTTTGTCAACTATGGCGGGTTTCCTTCAATCCAGCTTTTGATCAATTTGGTGGTTAGTAATCCATTCATACTGTTTTTTGGCATTGGAGGATTTATATCTTCCTGGCGAAAAGAAGATCAGGCAGGAAAAATTTATTCAATCTGGTTTGTATTATCCCTTCTGATTTTGCTAATCATGCCAGGTCGGAGTGCGGTCGATTTGATCTGGTTGGTAATGCCGCTTTGGATTAGTACAGCGATGTTCACCTTCCGTATTTATCATTTAGCAAGAGATATTTGGGTCGTTTATGCGATTTCTGCTTTAGTTGGTGTGTTGATCGTTCTGAATTGGTTGACATTTACCGGAATGGTATTCCAGGGAGGTAATTCAAAGGCAATTCTCTTGCAATTGGGTTTACTCGCGGCCTCGCTGGCTTTGGTGATCTTGTCGATGACTATCGCGGCCTCAGAGTGGGGCTGGCCTGTGTCTCTGAAAGGATTGGGCTTGGGTTCGGCATTGATGCTTGTTATTTACATGTTCTCAGCGATGGCCCAGGGCGTTTATCTTCGCCAGGGTGATCCCCGCTCTTTGTGGTCTGATGGCTCCGGTACGGGACAGATCAGACTGCTCCGGGATTCAATATATGATGTCAGCATCTCTCACACAGGGCGTGGAGATTCGATCCAGGGAGTGGTAATCGGATCCTGGGATGGACTGCGCTGGGCGCTGCGGGATCTGGAAGGGTTTGAATTTCAGGAATCCCTGAGCTCGGATAATTTACCCCCGGTGATCATAACTTCTAAAATGGATTACTTCCTGGTAGATCAGGAAATGTATCGCGGTCAGGATTTTATTCTGGAAACAAGTCCGGGATGGGATGGACTCATCCCCGCCGATTGGATAAGTTGGATCGCATTTCGATCCGGACCGGTTGAAAAAGAGGATATAATCCTCTGGATTCGAAACGATATATATTCAGGTTATTAGATTTCCAAAAGTAAAATAAGTAGCCCAATTTTCGAGGAATATGAAATATCCTAATATCATTGCCATTGACGGACCTGCCGCTTCAGGGAAAACCACTATTGCTAATCAATTGGCAGAAAAGTGGGGGTATTTATTTTTTGATACCGGAGTGATGTACCGGGCTGTTACCTGGCTGGCCTTGCATAAAGATATATCTACCAAAGATGAATCCAGGGTAACTGATCTGGCGGACACGATCAAAATTGATGTAGCCCCTCCTTCCGTCGATGATGGAAGAGAATACGATGTTATCGCCGATGGAATTGATGTCACCTGGAAGATCAGAAAGAAAAAAGTGGACTCCCGGGTTTCTAGAGTATCGGCTTATCCGGGGGTCAGAGAAGCGCTTACCAAACAACAACGCAGGATCGGACTGGTTGGGAAAGTGATCATGGTGGGCAGGGATATCGGCACAGTTGTCCTGCCAGAGGCTGATTTAAAGATCTACCTTGATGCGTCGGTTGAAGAGCGTGCTAACCGGAGATATAAACAGCGTGTGGATCGGGGAGAGCTTGTTGATCTGAGCAAGATCCTGAAAAAACTGGAAAAGAGAGACAATATTGATTCTACACGAGAAGTTGCGCCGTTATGTGCAGCTGATGATGCGGTTTTAATAGACACGGACGATTTGAGTATTGCAGATGTTATTTCCAAAATCGAGAAAATTGCCTTGACTACTATGAAGGATTGATATGGAATACGAATTTCGCGTACCGGTTCTCACAAAGATTAACCGTTATATATTGCGCGGTTTCTTTCGTGCATTTTTCCACGTTTTAGGGAAGGTTGAGATATCGGGTTTTGAAAACATTCCCGATCACAATAAATATGTTGCAATATTCAACCACGTTTCCTTGGTAGAAGTGCCTTTTATTGCTGCCTTTTGGCCAACGATCCTCGAAATCATTGGGGGGGCAGATGTGTGGTCGCGCCCCGGTGTGTCAATTGTTGTGAAAATGTGGTCAGGTGTTCAGGTGAATAGATTGGGATTTGACAGGGATGTTTTCAAGCAGGTAAAGAAAATCTTCGAAGCTGACAGACCCTTGATGATCTCGCCAGAAGGAACTCGATCCCATACACCCGGTTTAGCGCGCGGGAAACCCGGTGTAGCCTATATTATCGATCAGGTGGACGTTGAAGTACTCCCGGTAGCAGTGGTAGGCAATACGATGGATTTCATCAAGAAAGGTATCAGGGGAAATAGACCGCCAATTCAGTTGATTGTTGGTGAACCTTTCAAACTGCCTGATTTAGATGGTCGGGGTGAAGAACGAAGGATAAATCGCCAGAAAAACACCGATTACAGCATGGCACGGTTGGCTGCTCTTCTTCCGGAAACTTACCGTGGTGTGTATCAAGAATACGAAAAGATCCTCGCTGGAGAACCAGTGGTTTTCCCAGAACCTGAGGATTAATTTACTCACCTTCCAGAATACTTAGGGGGAAATTTGAAGGATGAACCATGCTATAATCGAGTATGGATTTCAACCAGCTGCGACCGACACAATCCAGGAAATGATGCCCTTCATCTTTACCCTATTTAACGCCCCTGCATATATGATCTGGCCCTCAAACAGCCTGGGTATTGTGGCGTTAATAGTGATGGTGGCCGGGTTGATCTATGGCAATTGGCATTGGCGCGGTTACCAGCGCGAGATGAAGGAACAGCAGTGGTTTTTGTTCGGAATATTAATGACATTGGCTCCGATAACGGCGCTGTTACTGGGTGTCCGCCTGCCAGAATGGGGGGCAATTCCTCTTCCGAATATGTCTTTGGAACCAACTGGTGGAGCTTTGATGATCCTGGTAGCTGTTCCGGCCCTAATTGCCGGTTGGATTCTGGGACCACCGAGTGCCTCTGTGATCGGTTTGATCTCAGGAATTTGTCTGGCTTACTGGGATACACATTCACCTTTTACTGTCATTGAATTCACCTTTTTTTCAATGCTGGTATCAGTTGCTATCCGCCAGCGTTTTAGAACTGCGATATACAGCATCTTAAGACGACCTTTTCTGGCCAGCTTGCTAATTGCAGTCGTCCATTCCCTCGTCAATATCATGGGGGCTTTTTTCTG
>Ga0209344_10003932_pt1 | contig 14160 bp, 14 predicted proteins | sample Cruoilmetagenom6_FD_187293 | JGI IMG/M metagenome (GOLD analysis project Ga0209344, IMG submission 187293) | Oil polluted marine microbial communities from Coal Oil Point, Santa Barbara, California, USA - Santa Barbara Oil Seep Sample 6 (SPAdes)... | ecosystem: Environmental > Aquatic > Marine...
AGCCCCCTTCCCCCGGCGACGCGCATCAGCGCGGCGCAAATCCTCAGAAAGCGACCTACATGAAAATCACCCGTATCACCCTCTGGCAGGTGCCCCTGACCAGCCATGAAACCTATTACATGGCCGCCGGCAAAACCTGTGACACAACACCAACAACAATTCTGCGGCTGGACACGGATGATGGCATCGCGGGCTGGGGTGAGGTGTGCCCGATCCCACATTACCTCCCCGCTTATGCCGACGGAGTCGCACCCGCTGTTGAAAACATGTCCAGTGTCCTGCTTGGCGCCGATCCGGTTGGCCCCGAGGCCGTAATGGAACGCCTCAACGCCCATCTTCAGGGCCACGTTTACGCCAAGTCCGCCATCGACATCGCCCTGTGGGATATCACAGCCAAAACTGCGCAGTTGCCGCTTTATGCACTCCTTGGCGGACGTCAGGTTACCGACATGCCGCTTTATCATTCGATCACCTGCGTTGACCCGGATACCATGGCCGGTATGGCCAAAGATGCCTTTGCCGCAGGTATGCGCCAGTTTCAGGTCAAACTTGGTGCGGATGACAACTGGCAAAACGACGTCGAACGCCTGAGCAAAGTGCGCACGGCAGTTGGACCGGGTCCGTTGGTATACGGCGACTGGAATTGCGGGGCCTCCAGCCTGACCGCGACGCGCGTCGGGAGGGCCGTTCGCGATCTTGACGTCATGCTGGAACAGCCCTGCGCAACAATTGATGAATGCGCCGCCGTGCGCGCCGCCACGGGTCTTCCAATGAAAATGGATGAAAGTGCCCATGATATTGCCAGCCTGTTGGAGGGCCACAAACAGGGTTGTATGGATGCTGTTGCCGTCAAGCTCTCTAAATTCGGCGGGTTGAGTGCCAGCCGCCGCGCGCGGGACCTTTGCCTGACTTTGGGGACGCAGATGTGTGTCGAAGACACCTGGGGCAGCGACATCACCACGGCTGCGGTTTTGCACCTCGCCGCATCCACCCCGACGCGCGGGTTGATGAACGCCTGTGATCTGTCTCACTACGTCGGCCCGCGCATCGCACCGGACGGCCCCTTGCGCACCAACGGGCGGATCACGCCATCCGAGGGTATCGGATTGGGCATCACGCCCGACATGGAAACGCTTGGCACACCAATCGCCATTTTCGACTAACCAGACACGTCATTTACGGAGACCCTGATGTCTGAACTCAGCAACGAATACCCCACCCACGACCCCGAGTGGGTTCAGGACATGCACGCCAATCATTACCTGCAAAGCTGGTCAAAACAGGGCGGAAAACCTAAGGTGATCACTGGTGCCAGCGGCAGTTGGTTCTGGGACAGCGACGGCAAGCGGTATCTGGATTTCCAATCCCAGCTGGTGAATTCCAACATGGGTCATCAACACCCAAAAATCGTGCAGGCCATCAAGGATCAGGCCGACAGGTTGTGTTACATCGGCCCTTCCATGGGCTCGGATGTGCGCAGCGAACTGGCGGCGCTGATGACCGAAGTCACGCCTGCCAACCTGACATCAACGTTTTTCACCACGGGTGGATCTGCCGCGAACGAAACCGCCATTCGGCTGGCGCGCCATGTCACGGGCCGCAGCAAGATCATCGCCCGTTACCGCAGCTATCACGGGGCCACGGGTGGCACGCTCAGCCTGACAGGGGATCCGCGTCACCACCTGACCCGGTCCGACATGCCCGGCATCGTGCGGATGCTGGACCCTTACCATTACCGCTGTCCGATGGGGCACGAAGACGTCACGAAATGCCCGGTGTGTCAGGGCGGCCCGCACCTTGAAGAACTCCTGCAATACGAAAACCCCAATACCGTCGCCGCGGTCATCGTCGAAAGCGTGGTGGGCACAAATGGCATCATCGTACCGCCAGACGGGTATATGCAAAGCTTGCGTGAAACCTGCACCAAGCACGGTATCCTGTTGATCTGTGACGAGGTCATGTCGGGGTTCGGGCGCACCGGAAAATGGTTCGCCTGTGATCATTGGGGGGTTGAACCGGACATTCTGACCGGGGCCAAAGGTATCAATTCGGGGTATGTGCCGCTCGGCACCATGTCGGTCAGCAAAGAGATTGCGGATTGGTTAAAGGGCACGCCATTACCCGGTGGCCTGACCTATGCGGGCCATCCGTTGGCCTGTGCATCCGGTATCGCCGCGTTGCGCGCAATGCAGGATGAAGGCGCGCTTGGGAATGCCACGCGTATGGGGCAGATGATGCGCGATGAACTGGCGGTTATGGCGGAACGGCATCCTTGTATCGGTGACATTCGTGGTCTTGGCATGTTCAACGGCATTGAATTGGTCAAAAACCGTGACACCCGTGAACCATTGGTGCCGTTTGCCGCAAAAGGGGAAGATGCGAAACCCATGTCCGATATGATGAGTTTCGCGATGAACGAAGGGCTTTACCTGTCGTTCTTTTCCAATGTGATCCGCCTTACGCCGCCGTTGAATGTAACAGAAGAAGACATGCGTCACGGATTGGAAATTCTTGATCGGACGCTTGATTTAGCGGACCGGCACTATACCGGGTAAAGCGTTCTGCATTGTTCTGAATCGAGACATGCGCTGTAAGCTGAAAAGTGAGGTGCATTTAAAATGCTTGCGTGAAACTAAATCCCAAGACACTGTGCCGGCAATATAGCCTTTCGCGACCAATCTGATCTCTCGGATTATTGCGGAACTTTTCATATCAGGAGAAATCTATGGCGCTCGACAAAACTAATGATTCTTTCACCCTGCAACGCCGCAATCTGAACGGTGGTACTGCACCCTTGGCTGACTGGGGTTTTCAGAATGAAACAGATCCACTGACTGATGTGCTTCTGGGATCAGCTGCGCACCTGTTTCACCGTGCAACATCCAGTTTGTCGCGCAAACATCTGCGCGAAGCACCCTGCAACATTCAGGTGGCCCAAGCGCAACATGCCGAGCTGGTGGATGCGTACCGTCATTTCAACGTGAATGTGCATATGTTGGATGCTGAACCGGAATTGACCATGCAGGTCTATTCCCGCGACAGCAGCGTGATGACGCCATACGGCGCCTTTATCACAGCAATGTCACAATGGTGGCGTCGCGGCGAAAATTACGCTGCCATTCGTGCCTACGAAAAACTGGGCATCCCGATCTATGACATGGTCACAGCAGGCACGTTTGAAGGCGGCGATTTCAACGTGATCGAAGAAGGCTGTGTTCTGATCGGATGTGGCGAGGCCCGCACCAATGCGGCCGGCGCCAAACAAGTCGCCGGATGGTTTGAAGCCGAAGGTTGGGAAACCCGCATCGCCCATATCGACGAATACTATGTGCATATCGATCTGATGGTCGTGCCTGTCGCGGAGAAACTAACGGCTGTGTGTCTGGCCTGTACCGATCCGGAAATCGTGACGTGGTTGAAGGGCAAAGGCCATGAAATCATCGACGTGCCATTTCAGGACACGATGGCCTTGGGGTGCAACATGATGTCATTGGGCAACGACAAAGTGATTGCGCCGAGCTCATCCACCGTTCTGATCGACAATCTTCGCGCGCGTGGTTTCGAAGTTGCGGCAGTTGATACCGCCGAGATTTCAAAAACCGGTGGCGGCATCCATTGCATGGCACAGGCGTTAAAACGCGTAGCGTCCTGAATATAGAAAAGGGGCATCACGGGCGTAAATTGCGCGTGGTGCCCGCCCCCTCAGTCCTTCCAGATTGGGTTTAACCATGCGCGGTTGCCAGCGGCATCCGCGATTGTGACACGGATCCAGGGGGAATTTTCAAATCGGGCAAGAGGCATGGTTACCTCTGTCATACCATCGCCATGAAATCCTACAGCCGCTGCACCAACCCCCTGTACAATGACACGTGAGATTTCCGAGCTTCGCACGGTTATTTCAGTTTCTGTCAATTGAACATCCCGAAACTCTGGCCCCATAGACGAATAAAAATCACCCGCCTTAAGTGCATCGACCAAAGCGTCGGGTTCGTTTTCTGTGGCTTTCACCATCACCCAGCCACCAAAATGATCCGGCTCGTAGAAATGCGCGTCATCCGTGGCACATAAGGTCAGGCGGCGGCCCTCCGTTAGCAATTGATCAAGGGTGTAAAACCCATGCGGGCGGTCACAGCCTATTGCGCAACCATGGTTGTAAACCTCGACAGAATGCGCAGAGTCGATGCTGCGTGCGTCATCCGTTGTCATACCTGACCATTCCGGATGGGCAATCGCCACATATGCACCAGCCGCCCGCGCACGGGCGGCCACCTCTGGGCCACTCTCCTGATCGGGAACAGGTGCAAATTTCGGTGCATTGGTTTTCTGAAAATCCGGCGGCAAGCCTACGGCCAGAATATGCCAAATTTCTCCGTTCTCCATCGCACCAGAATGTAGTTCCGCGCCGAATATCGTCGTGAAATCCGCATCTCGAAACCCAGCGGTGTCAGTGATGGGATAGTCGAATAGCCCCACGAAATGATCCGTGAGTGAAATGAAGTCATACCCTTCCGCTTTATAGCGGCGGCAAACTTCCTCGGGGGGTAAAATTCCGTCTGAGCGATCAGAGTGTGTGTGTAAATTTCCGCGCCAAAAAGAACCCGGCGCCGAGAATAGATTTGGTTGCATGAACATCGCCTTCCGGACACGCTTTTTTTGCACCAAATCACAATTTCAAATTACGTCAACTTGAAACTGCTCCGAGTGTCTCACGAATTCTGAGTTCAGTAGGCAGCAGCACGCTTTTTTCCGGTGTCCAACCACCAACCATGCGCACCAACATCCGCGCTGCGGTGCGCCCCATGTTTCTGTGCGGGACGTGAACAGTGGTCAATGCCGGGCTGGCCACTTTGGCCAGCTCAATGTCGTCAAAACCTGTAACAGAGACATCACCCGGAACATTCAACCCCATGTCTTTGGCTTGTCGCAATGCCCCAACCGCCAAAACGTCGTTACCACACATCACAATGCTTGGCGGTTCGTTACCCTTCATAAGCATGCCAAAGGCATCAGCGCCGGCATCGATGCTGTAGGGTGTTTCGATCATTGTCATGTGATTGGGCGACAGGCCCGCGTCCGACATAGCCTCGGCCACACCGTTTACCCGGTCGCGTGCCCGGTCATTTGACGCAATTTCGGCCCCGATTACACCAATTTTCCGATGACCCAATTCTATGGCTTTAACTGCCAGGGATTTCATCGCTGCTTTGTTGTCGAATCCTATGGATGTCTGGGGTTGGTCCGGATCATACACCCAGGCCACCAGCACCGGCACGCCCTGTTTTTCCAGGAATTTGTACAAGTCCGGATCGCGATGATGACCAATCAAAAGCAAACCATCCGCCCCGCGCGCAGTTAAGGTTCGAATCTGTTCTTCTTCCAAATCTTCTCTGTAAGAGGAACTGGACACCAGCAAAGTCATTCCATTTTGGCGCAGTTCTTCCTGAAACGCCTGCAAGCCACGGGCAAAGATAGCATTTTCCATGGTAGGTATAATCGCGCCGATGGTGTTGGTACGTTTGGCCACCAGAGCACGTGCACCAAAGTTAGGCGAATACCCAAGTTCCTTAATCGATGTTTCGACGCGGTTACGCGTTGCTTCGACAACTTGTTGGGGTGAATTCATATATCTGGAAACGGTCGCAGTCGATACACCAGCGTGACGCGCGACGTCAGCCAATGTGGGCGTTGCGCCGGGAATTTGGGGTCTGCCGCGTCTCATATCCCCCTACCTATCACGCAAAAAGGTGCTTTTCCATTTCAAACCGCGCGAGGTACATCAAAAATGTAATCGCTTGCATCAAATCATGTAAGCGCTTACATTCCTCTCGAATCGAGGTACTTCTAACAATAGGTGTCCATATGTCCCTGCTACTCTCCGCACTCCTTTTTGCCGTATTTGTTGCGAATGTCGCACTTGGTGCGTCTGGTGCCGGGGCGTTTCTGGGCGATGTCGGTGAAATGCTTTTGCTTTTTGCCACCACCATCATGTTCGTCATCGCGATTCTGAAAAAAGAGGCCGACAGAAAAGCAAACGCGGCCTCAGAAACGAAGTAGGGAGGAATACAAATGGATAAAGAAATCAAGGAGATTGCGTCAGCCGAAAGACGTAACTTTCTCAAACTTATCGGGACAGGTGGCTTTACCGCCGCAATGGTTGCCGGGGCCGGTGGCCTGCTCTGGTCGTCGGAAGCCAGCGCGCAAACAGCGAATGAAGAACGCGCACGTGAGAAGGCCGCAGATCATGTAATGGTCGTTGCGACCGCATACGTGCTGGGCGCATCGCGCAGCTATCCAATCATGCAATTGGACCTGAAAGAAAACATTCAAAACGCGACCAACGGTAAGGTCTACGTGAAATTGGCCCCGGGCGGACAGCTTGGTGCAGGCGGCGCATTGGTACAAAAAGTACAGGGTGGCACAATTCAGGCCGCGCAACATTCGCTGTCAAACTTCGCAGCATTTGCTTCGGTTGTTGATTTGATCAACATGCCCTACTTGTGTGGCTCAAATCAGCGCTTCACCAACCTTGTGACGTCTGACCACTGGAATTCCGAGGTTCACCCTCAGATCGAAAAAGCCGGATTTAAAGCGCTCTTTTATGTCAACATCGACCCACGGGTTGTTGCGGTACGTAAAGGCGGCAATGGCGCGGTTCTTTCACCGTCCGATCTGTCCGGCGTAAAATTCCGGGTTCCGGGTTCGAAAATGCTGCAACAGTATTACCGCATGGTCGGTGCCAACCCAACGCCTGTTGCCTGGGGTGAAACACCTTCGGCGATCAAACAAGGTGTTGCTGACGCATTGGATCCTTCTGTTGGCGCGCTGTACGTCTTTGGGTTCAAGGACATTCTGAGCCACGTGACATTCACCCAAGCTGTACCAGATAGCCAGGTTTATTCGTGTAACCTTGAATGGTTCAGCAGCTTGCCAGCGGACGTGCAGGATGGCGTGATGTGGGGGTCAGAAATGACCGCGCACCAAAACCTGTCCAAAGTTCCGTCGGCACGTGCCTATGCAATGGCCGAGTTGAACAAAGCAGGGGTCGAGTTCCACTCGCTGTCTGATGATCAACTGGCTGAATGGCAAGCCGCAGGCGGATACCAGCGCCCGGAATGGGATGAGTTCAAGACAGAACTCGCCGGTTCAATGGACGCTTTCGCCAAGCTGGAAGAAGCAGCCAGCACACAGGGCAAATATTACGTCCACGACGCGTAACGCGTTGGCCGGGTGCCCGCGCGGCGCCCGGCCCATTTTTCCGTAAATCCAGTTCGGATATCGCGGCCGGTTCATCAACCGGTCTCTCGAAACGCATTCTATGACGACAGGATCAGAAATGAACATTCTTCGCCAATTAGATAAAAATGCCGAAAGGTGGGCGCTGCTGGCTTTGTATGTCATGCTGGTTGTGACCATGTCGGTCGAAGTCATCCGGCGCGAGGTCTTTGCCTACTCGTCGATTTGGGGCGAAGAGATCGTCCGCTATTCCTTTATCTATCTTGCCTGGATCGGTGCAGCTGTTGCGGTCAAGGATCGCGCGCACATCCGTATCGATGTGATCATGCATTACCTCAGCCCGCGCATGAAGGCGTTGTTCTACATTTTCGGCGATCTGGTCATGTTGGTTGTTGCCGTTATCGCGCTTTATTGGTCCTTCGAGACTGTGCACATTTCCGCAAAATTCGGTTCTGTAAGCCATGGGCTGCGTGTGTCGATGGTCTGGTTCCTGATGGCGGTTCCTGCAGGTTTCGGCCTGATGACCCTGCGCCTTATCCAATCTTTGCTTCGTGATATTCGCGATCTTCGTGCCGGTACGCCGGTCTACGAAGGCGACAAGATGTTTGATTGAGGAGATAACAAATGCTTTGGAGTACACTCAATCAATCCGTCGAACTTGGCTGGGATTTTTACCTGCCTGTACTGATGTTTATCGGACTTATTGCATTGGCCGTTCCGGTCTGGGCTGCAATTGGTACCGCAGCGATCACCATGTTGGTGATGTCAGGCGACATGCCGCTCAGCGCGGTCGGCGAAAGCCTGTTCACAGGCATCGATGCCTTTGCCCTGACGGCGGTGCCGTTGTTCATCCTCACCGGTGACGTGCTTGTACGCACCGGCCTAAGCCGGAAATTTCTGGACGTGGCAGAGGCCCTGACACAGTTCGCCAAAGGCGGGTTCGGGTCAGCAACGGTTCTGGTTTGTGGCATGTTCGCGGCGATCTCGGGCTCGGACGCGGCGGGGGCCGCTGCTGTGGGTCGCATGACAATTGCACGGCTGGTCGAGGCCGGTTATCCCCGGCCCTACGCCTGTGCGTTGGTTGCGGCGGGTGCCTGTACCGGTATCCTGATCCCACCTTCAATTGCCTATATTATCATCGGCCTTGTGCTGGGTATTTCCGCGTCGACCTTGTTCCTCGCAGCCCTGATCCCGGGTTTGTGCATCTTGATCTCGATCCTGATCACCAACCTCGTTGTCAACAAAATCCACGGCTATGAGGGCGGCGGAAACGTTTCATTTGGTGAATATTTCGCCAATCTTGGGGCCTCGCTCAAATCTGGTTGGTATGCGTTTATTGTGCCCGGCATCATCTTTTACGGCATCTTCTCAGGTCGTCTGACGCCAACCGAGGCGGGCGCCACAGCGGTTGTCGTCACGATCATCATGGGTCTTGGTTTGCGCACGCTGAAGCTTGCCGATTTCCCGGCAATGTTGATCAGTTCGGCCAAAGTAAACGGTGTGATCCTTCCGATTATCGCCTTTTCGGCGCCATTGGCCGAAGCATTGGCGATCATGGGTGTTCCTCAGGGGTTCGTATCCTCCATCACCTCGTTGACGGACGATCCGATGACGTTGATCTTCCTGATGATCCTGATCCTGATCGCCGCCGGTTGCGTCATGGAAACCACGCCAAACATCGTGATCCTTGCGCCGATCCTGAAACCACTGGCCGACAACATCGGTATGAACGAAATTCAGTTCTGCATCATGATGATCACAGCCTTGGGTGTCGGGTTCATCACACCACCGCTTGGCCTGAACCTGTTCGTCGTCTCCGGTATCACGGGCGAGTCGATCCTGAAAATCGCATGGCGTGCTATACCGTTCGTCCTATGCATGTTTATCGTGGTTTTGCTGATCGCATACGTGCCTGCCATCTCAACCACCATGTTGCCAGATATCTATAAGTAGGAAGAATTGATGCAAAACGAATACCTAAAGAAGGCGGCACTGACCTCTGCGTCTGATGCTTCGGATGTGACCGAAACGGTTCAGAAAATTCTGGCCGACATCGAAGCAGGTGGCGATCAGGCCGCATTGGACTATGCCGCCAAATTCGACAACTACGAAGGCAGCATTGTTCTGAGCCAGGACGAGATCGACGCGGCGGCGGCACTTGTTCCGGAAAAGCTGAAGAAAGACATTCAGTTTGCCCATCGCAACGTGCGCCGCTTTGCCGAGGCCCAAAAGGCAACCCTGAAGAATATCGAGGTCGAAGTTGTGCCGGGTCTGATTGCCGGCCAAAAAAGCATCCCCGTCGATGCGGCAGGGTGCTATGTGCCGGGTGGCCGTTACAGCCATATCGCCAGTGCGATCATGACGGTCACAACCGCCAAAGTGGCAGGTTGTAACCACATCGTCGCCTGTTCCCCGCCACGTCCGGGTGTCGGTGTGGCCCCGGCGATCATTTACGCGGCCAATTTGTGTGGTGCCAACACGATCCTGTCCATGGGTGGCGTTCAGGGTGTGGCCGCGATGACTTTTGGTCTCTTTGGATTGCCCAAAGCCAACATTCTGGTCGGGCCGGGCAATCAATTTGTTGCCGAAGCCAAACGCATTTTGTTTGGGCGTGTCGGGATTGATATGATTGCGGGTCCAACGGACAGTCTGATCCTTGCCGATGCGACAGCCGATCCAACAGTTGTCGCAACCGACCTTGTTGGTCAGGCCGAGCATGGGTATAATTCTCCTGTCTGGCTTGTGACTGACAACCGCGAATTGGCCAACGAAGTCATGCGGTTGGTACCAGAATATATCGAGACCCTGCCAGACGTGAACCGCGAAAACGCCACGGCCGCATGGCGCGACTATGCTGAGGTGATCCTATGTGAAGACCGCGTTGCAATGGCCGCCACATCGGATGCCTATGCACCCGAACATTTGACAGTTCAGGCCGAAGATCTGGATTGGTGGCTGGACACCCTGACCTGCTATGGATCACTGTTCCTGGGCGAAGAAACCACCGTTGCCTTTGGCGACAAGGCATCAGGCACCAACCATGTTCTGCCAACGTCGGGTGCTGCGTCCTATACGGGCGGTCTTTCGGTTCACAAGTACATGAAAATCGTCACATGGCAGCGCGCCACACGCGAAGGCGCAAAACCTGTCGCCGAAGCGACCGCACGAATTTCACGGCTTGAGGGCATGGAAGGCCATGCGCGGACCGCAGACATTCGGCTTGCCAAATACTTCCCCGACGAAGTTTTTGACCTGACCGCCGATGGCTGACACGGATCAAATGTTTAACCTAACCGGCAAAGTTGCCTGTGTGACCGGGGCCAGTTCTGGCCTTGGTCGCCGCGCGGCAACTGTTCTTGCACGTGCAGGGGCAAGCGTTGTGGGTGTTGCGCGTCGTCAGGACGCGCTGAACGCATGGCAGGCCGAAAGCGATGGTAGAACCGCCAGCGTCGTGCAAGATTTGACGGATCGATCCACCCTGCCCGGCCTTGCCAAAAAGATCGCGGCACCGTTTGGGGCGCCCGATATTCTGGTTCATGCTGCAGGTATCAATACACGCGAAACCGCGGACGAGGTGACACCAGAGGGTTGGGACATCACGATTGATCTAAATCTGGCGGTGCCATTTTTCCTGAGCCAGCACTGTGTCCATGCCATGAAATCAAAAGGTTGGGGGCGCATTGTGAATTTTGCGTCCCTGCAAACAACCCGCGCCTTTCCCGGCGGCCTGTCGTATGGCGCGTCCAAGGGTGGTATCGCGCAATTGACCCGTGCCATGGCCGAAGCATGGTCAGGCGACGGCATCAATGCAAACGCAATCGGCCCGGGGTTTTTCCGCACGGAACTGACCGCGCAGGTCTTTGCAGATCCGGAACGCGCCGCGCGAAATGCGTCGCAAACCTGCATCGGGCGCAATGGCGAACCCGAAGATATTGACGGGCCTCTGTTGTTCCTGTGCTCGGATGCATCCGCTTATGTCACCGGTCAGGTGTTGATGGTTGACGGAGGGTTCACCGCAAAATGAAGGCGCTCGTTTACAAAGATCCCGAAGTTATCGAATACGAAACGGTCCCGGACATTACCGCACCGTTTGGCGAGGAATTGATCCGCATTGATGCGGTTGGCATCTGTGGATCGGACATGCACGCCTATCTTGGACACGACAGCAGACGCCCTGCCCCGTTGATCCTTGGGCACGAGGCAGCAGGTGTCATCACAGGCGGCGCACGTGATGGAACCCGTGTAACGATCAACCCTCTGGTCACTTGTGGTACATGCGTGGCCTGCACGACCGGGCGCGATAACCTATGCCCCGATCGGCAGATCATCTCGATGCCGCCACGCGAGGGGGCCTTTGCGGAATGGGTATCCATGCCCGGTCAAAACCTTGTGGAGGTGCCAGACGGCACCCCCCTGACCAAGGCCGCCCTTGCAGAACCCATCGCCTGTGGCTGGCACGCGGTGCGTTTGGGGCGTCAAATATTGGGGGATCATCCAAACCAGAATCGGGCGTTGGTTCTGGGTGGTGGCGCGATTGGTTTGGGCGCAGCCCTAAGCCTGAAGGCCCAAGGCATTCAGGATGTGACGTTGATCGAACCCAATGACGCACGCCGCGCATTTTTGATCGAACGCTGCGGACAAAATGCGATTTCATCCGGTGATCTTACCCCCGAAGACATGTTCGATATGGTCATTGACGGGGTCGGTTTTTCTGCCACCCGTGCGACCGCATCTACACATGCACGCCCCGGCGGCGTTATCATGCACATTGGGTTGGGCGAAAACACAGGCGGCCTTGATATCCGGCGCATGACTTTGCAGGAAATCACTTTCGTCGGCACCTACACCTACACGGCTGAAGATTTCCGCCAAACGGCCCAGGCGATTTTCAATGGTGACCTCGGGTCGCTCGACTGGGTCGATCTGCGCCCGCTTTCCGAAGGCCCTGATGCCTTTGCGGATATACGGGCAAGCCGGTCGGTTGCACCGAAAACCGTTTTAATTCCTGCCCATGACTGCAGTTGAACCCAATTCGAAAAAGCCCCCATGTTGCCGGGGCGATTACAGTTAGGACTGAAAATGTACAACAAAATCATCGTCTCTTTGTCTCTTGAACATGGCATCGGCGACCGCGCCGCGGAACTGGCCAGAACCCTAAAATCCGACGACGGCACGATAACCGCGGTGCATGTTTACGAACCACTTCAAGGCACGGCCAATGCTTACGTATCCGAAGACGCCGTCAAACTAGCCTACGACCGGGCAAAAGGCACGTTGGCAGAACGCGTCGCAGATACACCGGATATCGAAGGCGTTTTGTTGAAAGGCCATTCCGCGCGCGCGATCATTGATCACGCGATCAGTGTCGGGGCGGATTGCATCATTGTCGGATCACATAAACCGGGCCTTAGCGATTACTTTCTCGGCTCAACAGCCGCACGCATTGTGCGCCACGCGCCATGTTCTGTACACGTACTGAGATAAAACGTTTCGAATTATCCCTGACATAGGTTTAATTCGAAACACTTTAAGTTCTCCATTTTGGTCAACTAAAGGGGTTACCAAATGTCCATCCACAAAAAGATCGTCGACGACTTTGTCGCCAATGACGTGAAATTCATCACCACCGTGCCCTGCAAACAACTTGCAGGGGTGATCGACGAAGTCGAAGCACACCCAGATATCCATCACGTCCCGTCCAATAAAGAAGACGAAGGCATGGGGCTTTGCGCTGGTGCCTTTATGGGCGGCAAACGCCCCGCGATTATCATGCAAAACACAGCCATTGGTGTAACACTCAACACATTGGCAACACTGACCCAGTTCTACCGCATGCCATTGCCGATGCTGATCTCGTACCGTGGCGAGCTGCGCGAGCCGGTTGCGTGTCAGGTTGAAATGGCTGTGCACACCAAGGCGTTGCTGAACCAGTTCCATATCCCAACCTATCACTTCCATAAGGAATCCGACGCAGACGAGCTGGACGCGATCCTGAAATACACATTCATGTGCAACAAACCCGTCGCGATCCTGACCGACGCATCTTTCTGGGGAGGCTACGGAGACCAATGATACGTTCTGAAATCCTACGCGAAATCGCGCCTGTCATCCGTGACCATCTGGTTGTGTGCAACATTGGCTTGCCCAGTCAGGAACTGCATATGATCGACGACCAGCCGTCAAACTTCTACATGTTGGGAACTATGGGCCTGAGTTCGTCCATCGGGTTTGGGCTGGCGCTTGCCCAGGACAAAACGGTCATTTCCATAGACGGTGACGGTTCCGTCCTGACCAATTTCGGCACCTTGCCGACCATCGCCAACAACGTGACTGACAACTACATTTTGTTGATCATCGACAATGGCAGCTATGGATCAACCGGGGATCAACCCACCTATGCGGGCAAGAAAACATCGCTCTCGGCGGTGGCGACGGCATGTGGATGTGAGAACGTTGTCGAATGCCAGGACGTTGACACGCCCAAGGTGCTGCAGGCCGCGATCGACAGCAAGAAGATGACGATCATTGTCAGCAAATGCGACAGCGGCAACATCAAATTGCCTGTGATCACCATGGACCCGGTCGTTATCCGGGATCGCTTCATGAAAGCAGTTGAGGCCTGATAAAACGTGTTGTTTGACAGGAGCATCCAATCAAGTGCGGATACGCGCAGAATGGCACGTGTCCGCCTGCCCCGTATGGTGTTTGATTACATCGACGGGGCAGCCGGGACCGAACACGGGGCGACGCTCAATCGCGCAGCATTTCGTGACATACGCCTGACACCGCGTGCGTTGGTTGATGTCGCCAGACGTGACCTGAGCGTGGATGTCTTCGGAAAACGTCGTGGCCTGCCGTTTGGCATTTCGCCAATGGGCATGTGCAACCTGTCCACCCCCGGCGCGGACCTGATGCTGGCGCGGATGG
>Ga0209344_10003933_pt1 | contig 14157 bp, 13 predicted proteins | sample Cruoilmetagenom6_FD_187293 | JGI IMG/M metagenome (GOLD analysis project Ga0209344, IMG submission 187293) | Oil polluted marine microbial communities from Coal Oil Point, Santa Barbara, California, USA - Santa Barbara Oil Seep Sample 6 (SPAdes)... | ecosystem: Environmental > Aquatic > Marine...
AAAACACCCATAATTAGATAATAGATATACATGGTATTTCCTGGAAGTGGTTGTAGCCATTCGAATCCAATAAAAGAAAAAGTGAATTCTGGATCTATAAGGGTTCTCTTAATCCAGCCTGTAAAAATGGCGCCTACTGACTCTAAAAAACATAATAGACCAAAAATAATTCTGAATACTATAAGCGAACTATTATCTATTTGTTTAAAGAATAGTTTATTGAGCATGATACTTATTAATGTAATTTAAAGACGTTTTTTTATCTTCCTGCAATTGAGTTTTAAGGTCATTTACCGATTCAAATTTTTGTTCGTCTCTTATTCTATCCAAAAGTTCAATAACCAAATTTTCATTATAAATAGTCTTATTAAAATTAAATAAGTGAATTTCAATAGACTGTTTGTTGTTAGAGTCTATAGTTGGATTAAACCCAATATTCATCATGCCATAAACAACATGATTGTTGATTGAGGTTTTTGCAATGTAAACACCTTGTTTTGGAATTAATTTATAGTCTTCTTCAATGTGTAAATTAGCAGTTGGAAAACCTATTGTATTACCAAGACCTTTGCCTTTAATAACTTTTCCTGAAAGCATAAAGCAATTTCCTAAATACTTATTTGCTGTTTTAATATCACCTTCAATTAAAGCATTTCTAATTTTTGTAGAACTTACAGAAACTTCATTTATGTCTTGTGCAGATATTTCTTCAACATCAAAACCTAATTGATTACCAAAAGCTTTTAAATCTTCAATATTTGCAGAACGATTTCTACCAAAATGGTGGTCGTATCCAATAATTATCTTTTTAGCATGAAGTTGTTTAACTAAGATGTCAGATACAAACTCTTCAGCTGTTAATCTTGAAAATTCTTTCGTAAATTTTTTTATAACTAAAACATCTAATCCTAGTTGTTTTAAAATATAACTTCGCTCATCAATGGTATGAATAAGTTTTATGTTAGCATCTTTTTGCAAGACCATTCTTGGGTGAGGGAAGAATGTTAAAACAACAGATTTTAATTCACTCTTTGTAGCAGTTTTTACTAACCTTTCAATAATTTTTTTATGTCCAACATGGACACCATCAAAAGTACCTATAGTAACAACTGTTTTCGAATTAAAATTGGAAGGTAAAGAATCGAGAATTTTCAATGTCGTTTAATTTCTTCAAAAATAAAAAAAGAGGATTGATATACATCAATCCTCTTTTAAGTTTATTTAGTATTTGGGTTTATTTCTTTATAAATGGTAAAGAAACTTGGTTAGATTCTTTAGCGATTTTAATAAAATACATACCATTAGTTAAACTAGATGTATTTATAGATAAATCAGATTCATTCGTGATTTTACTACTCATGATTTCTTGACCTAACATGTTATAAATAGCATAAGTGTCAGGTAAATTTGTATTGGCTGATTTAATATTAAGTACGTGAGATGTTGGATTTGGATAAATACTAATAGTAGTACTTAATTCAAATTCAGAAGTGCTTAAAGAAGCTGTTGAAATAGTTGTCATTTCTTCTTCTCCAAATTCTCCTCCTGTTAAGATTATAGTTCCTAAATTATCAGATAACTCATAAGAACCAGTACCCCAATCACAACAAATACCATCTCCATAAGAATCATATATTGTAAACGTGTAACATTCGTTATCCTCAATGGCAAAAGATTCGTTGTAAGTTGTATTACTTGAAAGAGTACCACTACCATACAAAACAGTACCAATAGAGTTTGCAAACTCCCATGTAGTTTCATCTCCATAGTCATCGGTTACTAATTCTAATTCTATACTAGTAGAACCCATAAAAGAAGTTCCAAAATCGAAATTTTCAGAATCAATATCATTAGCAACATTCATATCTGTTCCACCATTAGGACTTGTAATATTAACATTAAAAGTATGTGAGCCAGAAGAAGAAGATGTAGTTGGAAGATTAATTACTTCAGAGTCTCCTGTATTTGCTAAGTTTCCATTCCAATTATAATCTGTTGGAGAATTCCCATCAACATCATAACTAATTGTAATAGAAGTTATTGGATTATTACCAGTATTAATTAATTCAATTTCAGGAGTAATTGTATTGTCACAAACAACAAGATTTAAAGTATTTATTCTAACTCGTCCATCTAAATCGAAAACCGTAACAGGATTACCTGTTGTAGAACTTGGTAAGCTTGAAAGGCCAGTAGCATTTTCTAATGCAGTTACCATTCTACCAACTTGGTCGTTAGTAAAGATATTCATACAAGCATCGTCTGTATAATCCATATAGTTTTCAACCATATCTTGAATACCATCACAAGTTGTTAGGGTTGGACAACCAAAATTAGAACCTGAAGACTCTGGCGTATCTGCACAATAATCGTTTCCACAATTAGCGTCACCCCAAATATGTCTTAAACCGATCCAGTGACCAATTTCATGAGTTAGGGTACGACCTAAATTATAGCTTGATGTTGTTCCAGGGTTAGCAACAGAACCTACAGTTCCTGCAAGTACTACTACACCATCTGTTTGATCTGAACCTCCACTACCTGGCATACCAGGTAATGTTGAATTAGAAGGAAATTGCGCATAGCCTAATAAACCTCCACTAAGATTTGCAGTCCAAATATTTGCGTATAAAGATCTGTCCCAAATTGTAGCTTGTTTTACACCACCATCCATACTTCCTGATGATTGTGCACCAGTATATCCATAAACTCTATCGATACCAGGCTCATCTAATGTATTTCCATCTGGATCAACAGTTGCAGGAATAAAGTTTATTTCAGAATCTGCAGCTGCAACATGTGTACTACCAGAAAGGTTTCTAAAATCTAAATTTAATTGGTCTATTTGTGCTTGTATTTGCGCTTGTGGCAGATCGTATGCATCTCCTTCAGAGCCAGTAATAACGTGAAATATAATTGGAATATTATACTCAACACGTCTAAAAGTTCCGTTAGCCTTTTCTTCAGCAATACGTTGTTTACGTGCTTCAATTAAAGGAGCTAACCAGTTTTCAAATTCTTCTTTAGATTGAATTGTAGGATCGTTTTGTCTACGTAATGCTTCCACTTCAACAGTTGCACATCTTACAAATCCTGTTTCTTCTAAGTGTCTTTGATTTTCTGCTGTTAGTTCTAGATTTAACTCATTTTTTGGAGCTTTTTGTTTTTCTTGCGCTAACAAGAAAACAGGCATGCAAAAAAAAGTTAAAATCATAAATTTTAAAGTAATTTTTTTCATAATGTGTTTGATTAATAATTTAGAGAGTCATAAAGACGTAAAAATATAAATAAATATCAAAATAATGATAGATGTAAGGTGCTAATTTTAAATTTGTAATAATAATTTAACATAATATGTGTTAATAATAAGTTTTTATAAAAAAAGGGAAGTTAAATTTAGCTTCCCTTTTTTTATTTTCCATTGAAGGTATTCATGGTATTATTAATACCTGCAGTGCCAAAAGATTTAATCAATTCTATTGATTTATCTAAGCGTTCTGGAAGCTTTGTGTTTTCATCGTCATCCCATTCTCCTAAAACATAATCGACCTGTCTTCCTTTGCCAAATTCATTACTAATACCAAATCTAAACCTATTATATTTCGTCGTATTTAATTTGTCTTGAATGTCTTTTAAGCCATTATGTCCACCATCACTCCCTTTTGTTTTAAGTCTAATAGACCCAAAGGGTAAATTTAAATCGTCTGTGATAATAAGTAAATTCTCAATAGGAATTTTCTCTTTTGTCAACCAATATTGAACAGCTTTTCCACTCAAGTTCATAAAGGTACTTGGCTTCAATAAAATGTAGGTTCTTCCTTTAAACTTATATGTGGTTAAATCACCTAATTTTTGAGTTTCAAATGTTAATAATTCTTTGTCAGCTAAGTAATCTAATATTTTAAAACCAATATTATGTCTGGTGTTTGCATATTTCTCACCAATATTACCAAGACCAACAATTAAAAATTTTTTCATTGCGTTTTTTTCATCAATAATTACATTAGTTGCCCTTTTCTTAAACAGGTTTTTTATGAAAGTACACATGTTATTAATTTGTGTAAAAATAAAAAAAGCATTCTGAAATTTTCAGAATGCTTTCATATAAGTTAAACTGTTAAGTCTATTCTTGAGCTTCTGCAGCTACTTCTGGAGTTTCTCCTCCTTCAGTAGTTCCTTCTTCTCCTTCAACACCATCTTCATCTTCATCTTCAACATCAACAACTATTGCAGCTCTAGCACGTTTTATCTGACATACAACAGTATTGTCTGTATGCATAATATTGAATGCCTCGTTCTCTAAAGCTGTAACATATAATTTGTTTCCAATTTTTAAAGGCGTAATATCTACCTCAATAAAATCAGGTAAGTTTTTTGGTAAAGCCTTAATTCTTAATTTACGAGCATTTTTACGTAAAACACCACCAGCTTTAACACCTACGGAGTTTCCAATAAAATGTACTGGAATTTCCATCATAATCGGTTTGTCTTCATATAACTGATAAAAATCTATATGTAGAATTTTATCTGTTACAGGATGAAACTGAATGTCTTGCATAATAGCATTGTAAGTTTCACCATTATCTAATGTAATTACAACTGTATGCGCATTAGCCGTATATACAAGTTTTGAGAAGGCTAATTCATCAGCTGTAAAATGTACTGGTTTGTCTCCTCCGTATAATACGCAAGGAACCTGACCAGCATTACGTAAGGCTTTTGTTGCTTTTTTGCCTACGCTTTCTCTTTGAGATCCATTGATTGTAATTGATTTCATTGTTTAAATTTATAGTTATTATTAATATTCTTACTTTAATACTACCTATTAAATGTTGGTAGTTGAGCGTAGTCGAAACTACATTATAAATTTTGAACTTATTGACTTGTTGTAATGCACATTATGCATCACACTTGCAAAAAGTTCAGAACAGCTTAATACTTTTATTTTGCTGCTTTGTTGTTTTAAAGGAATTGAATCTGTTACAATTAATTCCTCTAATTTTGAGTTTTCTATTCTTTCATAAGCTTTTCCAGACAAAATAGGGTGTGTACAAATAGCACGAACACTTAATGCACCACGTTCCATCATGACATCTGCTGCTTTTGTTAGTGTTCCAGCTGTATCAACCATATCATCTACTAAAACAACATTTTTACCAGTAACGTCACCAATAAGTTCCATGTGAGAAATTATATTGGCTTTCTCTCTTTGTTTGTAACAAATAACAACATCACTTTCTAAGGCTTTAGAATAAGCATAAGCTCTTTTAGAACCTCCCATATCTGGTGAAGCAATTGTTAAATTGTCTAACTTTAAACTTTGTAAATAAGGCAAAAATATAGTTGAAGCAAAAAGATGATCTACTGGTTTTTCGAAAAAACCTTGAATTTGATCTGCATGTAAATCCATGGTGATAATTCGTGTAGCACCAGCTGCTTCTAACATTTTCGCAACTAATTTAGCAGCAATTGGTACTCTTGGCTTGTCTTTTCTGTCTTGTCTGGCCCAGCCAAAATATGGTAAAACAGCTGTTATATGTCTTGCTGATGCACGCTTGGCAGCATCAATCATTAACAGTAATTCCATTAAATTTTCTGGTCCTGGATTCGTTGAGCCAATTATAAAAATTCTGGTTCCTCTAATTGATTCTTCGTAGGATGGTTGAAACTCTCCATCGCTATAAGTAGAAGTAATAACATTACCTAATTTCACACCAAAAGCATCAGCTATTTTAATAGCAAGTTCTTTACTTTGTGTACACGTAAAAATTTTAGCTTCAGTACTTACGTTTGGCATTGTTAAACTATTGTTTAGTAACGAATTAAATCGTTTTTGTTAAACGAGGTGCAAATTTAGGAATTTATTTCAACTCCAAAAGCATAAAAGGCAGTATTTTTAATTGTTTGTGCTATTTTATTTTATAATTTTGCATTCTACTTTGCTCAAGTGGCGGAATTGGTAGACGCGCTGGATTCAAAATCCAGTTCTTTCGGGAGTGTGGGTTCGATTCCCACCTTGAGTACAAATTAAAACCTCAATCTATTAGCAATTAAATAGATTTAGGTTTTTTTATTGTCTATTTTAATATTCTATATTGAAGAAATAGATTCGCCTAATCTATAATAACTTATATTGATAAATACTTTGCGGCAAGTTCAACATTTGGTATATGTAAAACTCTATCTTGAAGTTGGGCAATCTGTTGGTTTATGGTAAAACCATTCTTACTAAACATACAAATAACACATTGTAATTAGCAAAACAAGAAGGTATATAAAGCAAAAGACACACCCTGGAACGCTGTTCTAAAGGGTAGCGTGGTATGTACTGTTGCTACAAAAGCACAAATTTCATACCATTTTTACTAGTAAAACTACTGGAAGTGGTATTGGTTTAAGCTTATGCAAACAAATTATGCTGCTACACAAGGGCAAGATTTTAGTTAATAGTAAGGAAGGAGAAGGGTCGGTTTTTAGTTTGGTTTTTTAAGTTCATAAGTATCATTTTTTAGCTATTTTCACATAGTATTTTTTTTGATTCATATCCCATTACAGTCAATAATAATTTTGTATGAAACAATTTAACCATAATTTAAATTGTATTTTAAAGAACTACTAACTCTATAAACTAATTTAATATGATTGAGTCCATAAAAATTTTTGAAGATTCCCTTAGCACATATTGGAATGATTTTGTTGCCAGCGTACCAAAAATTATTTTAGCAATTTTACTTATTGTTGTTGGTTTTTTATTAGCGAATGTAATCTCCAGATTATTTAAAAAAACCATACTATTAAAAACTCAAGATCCGTTAATGATTAATTTTTTGTCGAAAACAGTAAAACTAGGTGTTTTGATATCGGTAATTATGTTGGCTTTAAATGTGGCAGGACTTGGAGGTGTGGCTGCTGGAATGTTAACTGCAGCAGGAGCATCGGCTGTAATTATTGGATTTGCCTTTAAAGATGTTGGAGAAAATTTTATTTCAGGAATTATTCTGTCATTTAATAGACCTTTTGATGTTAATGATACGGTTATGGTGGACAATATTTTCGGAAAAATAAAATCTCTTGAATTTCGCTATACAAAACTTAAAACCTTCGATGGTCGTGATGTGTATATTCCAAATAGTGATATTATTAAAAAAGCCGTTTACAACTATACAGAAGATGGTTATTTTAGACTGGATTTTATGGTAGGAATAGATTATGATGATGATATTGAATTTGCTAAAAAAGTAATTTTAGGAACTGTTAGACAAACTGAAGGTGTTTATGAAGATGAAGACCATGAGTCTTTTGTAGTAGTAGATTCTTTAGGTGTAAGTACTGTGAATTTAAAAATTTTATTTTGGACCAAAACAAAGGAATATCGTAAGCAAGCACTTGAAGTAAAAAGCAGTGTGGTTAAAAATGTAAAACAAGTAATTATTGAAAACGGATTGAATATGCCTGCAGATATTACAGAAATTAAACTCTATGGGTCGCAGACTAGTATTCCAGTTACTGTAGATTATATACCTAAAGAAAAATAAAGCTATTTAGAGATTTAAGGATCGTTTTCAATTTTATCCAAATTTTAAATGCTTATATGTTCAATTCATTATAAATTGTATCTTTGAAAACACCCAAATAAACTATTATAAACAATGTTTGATAATTTCTGGTTTCACGTAGAGTATGGCATCAATCATGTACTTGATATAAATGGTTACGACCATGTACTTTTTTTAATAGTTCTAGCTGTTCCTTATTTATTTAATAACTGGAAACGTGTGTTAATTCTTGTTTCACTATTTACACTTGGACACACGTTATCATTGGTTTTAGCAGCTTATAATGTAGTAAGTGTTAATGGACAATTAGTAGAATTTTTAATTCCTGTTACCATTTTAATAGTCGCATTATTTAATGTGTTTACAGCTGGAAAAGGCGCTCAAAAAGAAAAAATAGGCGTGTTGTTTTTCTCTACTTTGTTTTTTGGTTTGGTCCATGGATTGGGTTTTGCAAGAGAATTTAGAATGTTGGTTGGACAGTCTGATAACAAATTGGTAACACTTTTAGAGTTTGCTTTAGGTATTGAAATTGCACAAGTAATTATTGTTTTTGTAGTCTTGTTTTTAGGCTATATTATGCAAACCGTTTTTAGATTTTCTAAACGCGATTGGATTATGGTTATTTCAGCAGTAGTTGTAGGATTGGTTATTCCTATGATATTGAATAGCGATTTAATTGCTTAAGGTATAACTTCTTATTATATAAAGTTTTCATAAAACTTTAATTCTCTGGTTGTAATTAAAATACGAACAGCCTATATTCGTTGTATATTATTAAATGCTTCACCTTGTAAAATATATATGAAGGAACATAAACAGCTTAAATACGATAAAGCTTATTTAAGAATTGCTAAAGAATGGGGAAGACTCTCATATTGCGAACGCAAACAAGTTGGCGCAATTATTGTTAAAGATAGAATGATAATCTCTGATGGATTTAATGGTACACCAACTGGATTCGAGAATTTTTGTGAAGATGATGAAGGTTACACCAAATGGTATGTTTTACATGCCGAAGCTAATGCTATTTTAAAAGTGGCTTCGTCAACTCAAGCTTGTAAAGGAGCTACTTTATATATTACATTGTCTCCTTGTAAAGAATGTAGTAAATTAATTCATCAAGCAGGTATCATTAGAGTTGTTTATAAAGAAGCTTATAAAGATGATTCTGGATTGCAATTTTTAAAAAAGGCTGGAATCGATTTGGTATTAATTGAAGATTTAAAAGCGTAATGAGACTGAAGAAAAAATTTATTCCACTAATTATTGGTGTTGCAATTGCAGCAGGCATTTACATTGGAGGGAAATTAAATTTTTCTGATTCTTCGGATAGATTATTTACTTCAAACTCCAAAAAAGATAAACTTAACAGACTAATAGATTATATAGATTACGAATACATAGACGATGTTAATACAGATAGCATTGTAGATGTAACGGTTAATGGTATTTTAAATAACTTAGATCCACATTCAGTATATATTCCTAAAGAAGATATGGAAAATATGTCTGATAATTTAAAAGGAGATTTTGTAGGTATAGGAATAAATTTTTACACTTATAAAGATACCATTACAGTTATTAGAACTATTGAAGGTGGCCCAAGCGAAAAAGCTGGAATTATTGGAGGAGATAGAATTATTATGGCAAATGGCGATTCTATTTTAGGAAAAGACTTTAGCAATAAAGACATTATTAAAAAGTTAAAAGGACCAATTAATACACTTGTAGATTTAAAAGTTTACAGAAGAGGCGAATCGGAGCTTCTATACTTCACTGTTAAAAGAAATCATATTCCAATTAAATCTGTTGATGCTGCATATAAGCTTACAGATAAATTGGGTTATATAAAAATAAACAGGTTTGCTGAATCGACCTATAAAGAATTCAAAAAAGAACTTAACAAATTACAAGAATTAGGTATTAAGGAAGTCGCTATCGATTTAAGGAATAATCCTGGAGGCTTCTTAGGTATTGCAGAACAAATTGTAGACGAGTTTCTTGAAGACGATAAACTTATTTTATTTACTAAAAATAAAAGAGGCGATATTGAGAAAAGTTATGCTACTAAAAAAGGCTCGTTTGAAAAAGGTGAAGTTTATGTTTTAATTGATGAAAACTCTGCTTCAGCAAGCGAAATTGTAGCAGGTGCTTTACAAGATAATGATAAAGGAATTATAGTTGGTCGACGTTCTTATGGAAAAGGTTTGGTGCAACGTGATATGGAATTAGGAGACGGAAGCGTTGTTAGATTAACAGTTTCTAGATATTATACACCAACAGGACGTTCTATTCAACGATCTTATAAAAATGGGAATAGAGATTATTACGACGAGTATTTCGATCGATTAAATAGTGGTGAACTACTAGATCCAGAAAAAATAGAAGTTGCAGACTCTTTAAAATTTAAAACTCCAAAAGGCAAAGTTGTTTATGGAGGAGGAGGCATAATACCTGATGTGTTTGTGCCTATAGATATGAGTATGCAAAACGAAACTCTTACATTTTTAGAGAGAAGAGGATTTATTAGCAATTTTGTTTTCGAAATGCTTGAAAAAGATCGTCATGCTTATGATGATATTTCAAGAAGTGAGTTTATTAACGACTTTCAATTTAGCGACGATATGGTTTTATATTTTCAGAATTATTTAAATGAAAGAACGAAAGCCAACATTACCTTTGTAGCCTATAACCAAGAAGTAAAGCTGTATATAAAAGCTACGTTAGCAGACCAACTTTATGGAAATGGTGCTTTTGAAGAAGTTATCAATCAAAAAGATATTATGATTGAAGAAGTCATTCAATTAAGCAACGAGCATTTCAACTAGAAATTTTATCATGTATTTTAGTGTGTTTACCATCATTCCAAAGTGTTAGAATATCTGTTGCAACCTGAGCACCACTACCACTTGCTATAGCAAATTGACTTCGCCAACCTGCTAATGTGCCAGTAACATAAAGACAATTTTCAATTTTATGATCGGTGTTTTTTAACCAGATTCTTTGTTTATCTTTTATGGCTCTTGGATGAGGTTCAACATACTTTTCTAAGCCTTTTATGTTTAATAAATTAGTATAACCAACAGCAATAACAACTAATTTAGACTCGTATTCAGCCTTATTGGTTTTTACTAAAAAGCCATTTTTAGTTTTAATAATGTTGCATGCTTTTTCATGTTCTATTTGTTTAACATGAGGATATAAAGTAGAAAGTTGTTGTTTTCCTTCTTCTAAAATTGAAGCACCAGTTGTTCTAGGCTTTAAGCCTAAAACATTATTAAATAAGGCGTTTTGTAAATGCGATGTTTTTTGATGTGTAATAATACCAACTTTTTTATCTATAGCAAATTCTTTGTTCTTTGCAGAACCTAAAACTAAAGCACAAGACATACCAGAAGCTCCACCACCAATTATTAAAACATCAAACATTATCTATTTTGTTTTACGTGTTTTTCAATTTTTTTTGAGAGCCTTAAAATTTGTAACAAAATTAAAGCACACATGGATGCTAGAATAGTAATAAAAGCCGTTAGGCTATCGTCTTCAAAAGGTGCATTAAAATCAACTTTTGTAAAATTGTAAATTATTAAGCCTATGGCTATTATTGATAATAAAATTTTAAAAATTTTCATCTTTTAAAATATAAAGTTTATGACTTAAAAGTCTTGCAAATTTCGATAATTTGAAATGATTATTCCTTGTTTTAAGGGTTAAATTTTTCTTTAATCATGTATATTTGCCACATGTTTCAATTAGGAAAAACCATCGTTTCAGAAGATATTATCGAGAAAGACTTTCTCTGTAATTTGTCTGCTTGTAAAGGCGCATGTTGTATTGATGGTGACGCTGGAGCTCCTTTAGAGGAAGAGGAAACAAAGATTCTTAAAGACATCTACCCGAAAGTGAAGCCTTTTTTAAGAAAAGAAGGCATCAAAGCAATTGAAGAGCAAGGTGTATTTATTACTACCGAATTTGGCGATTTTGAAACTCCTTTAATTAACGATGCAGATTGCGCTTATGTTATTTTCGATAAAAAAGGAATCGCTCTTTGTGCTATTGAAGAAGCTTATAATCAAGGAGAAGTACAATGGAAAAAACCTGTCTCTTGTCATTTATATCCAATAAGGATAAAAGATTATAGCGAGTTTTCGGCAGTGAATTATGATAAATGGGAGATTTGCGACGATGCTTGTACGTTAGGAAAAGAGCTTCAAGTGCCAATTTATAAATTTGTAAAGGAAGCACTAATTAGAAAGTTTGGGGAAGATTGGTATGCCGAATTAGAGAAAGTAGCTGAAGGGTTTAAGAAATAAAACGTTCCTTTAAGCTGTTTTTAATATTGAAGACTTTATTGGAATATTTACAATCACTTTTGTGCCTGAAGGGTTCCCGTTTTCAAATAAATCTACTATTTCAATTTTGTAATCGTTTATAAACCCTTTAGAGAAATTTTCTAAACGTGCTTTTGTAATATCTATTCCAACGGATTTTCTTTTTAATTTTTTTTGAGTTTTAATTTTTTCTGAAACAGCTCTTCCAACGCCATCATCTGTAATGGTTATCGTAATGAATTCTGGATTTTCTTGAGTGACAACTAATTCTATATTCTTTTCACCTGTTTTAGAAGAAAGACCATGCCAAAGGGCATTTTCTAGAAAAGGCTGTAATATTAATGAAGGCACTTTTATTACCGAAGGGTTTACTTGATTATCTATAGTTTTAGTATAATTAATTTCATTAGAAAACCTCATATTTTCTATATTCATATACAAATCCATCGTGTCTAATTCACCTTGTAAAGAAATTTCTTTTTCAGTAGAGGCAATGAGAATTTTTCTAATAAGCTTTGAAAATTTATTTAGGTAATAAACAGCATTTTCTTTTTCATTATTAATAATATAAAGCTTTATGGAGTTTAAAGAATTAAAAATAAAATGCGGATTCATCTGATTTCGTAACATTTCCTGTTCAAGGGTTACAATCTTTTTTTCATTTTTTAATCTTCTTTGTCTTTGTAGAATAACAAAAAAACCAACTACTAAAATACCTCCAAGCAAACTTAATAAGAGAATTTTTCTGTTTTGTATTAATTTTAATTTTACAATTTCGTTTTCGCTTGCAAGCGCTTTAATTTGATTGTTTTTTTGTTCACTTTCATATTTTATTATCAAATCGTTTACATACTGAAAGTTTTTTTCGTTTGATATGGATTTGTCTAAATCAACATATTTTTGATAGAATAAAAGTCCTGTTTTATAATTTCCTAATTCTTCATTTAATTGAGAAAGGTAATTATATGCTTCAGATTCTTGAGATCTTAAATTGTATTCTTTTGCAATTTTTAATGCTTCATTCAAATTTCTTTCAGAAGCATTATATTTTTTCATTTTCAGATTAACAAAACCTAAATTAGTGTGTGTAAGAGATAAATAATACTGGTCGTTTAAAATTATTGCTCTTTCTAAAGCATTGCTAATCATTTCGAATGCATCTTTAAAATTGCCTTTTAAAATATTTATTTTGCCAATACTATTATAACATATAACACGACCAAGATTAGAATCTATTTCATTGTTGTATTCTAAAGAAGTTTCATAATTAACTAAAGCTTCGTCTAAAAGTCCTTTTGCTTCCTGCGAATAACCTATGTTATGATAATTTATAGCTAGTCCTAATTTGTTATCTAGCTCTTCTTCTATTTTCAACGATTTTTTAAATAACCCTAAAGCTAAATCGTATTGCTTTAGCGCCAAATAAATATTTCCCATACTGTTTTGAGAAATAGCAATACTATGTTTTAGTTCATCTGTAGTTGGTTTTACAGTCTCAGCTAAATCTAGAGCTTCTTTATGGTAATCTAATGCTGTTCTAATAACGTCTAGCCTCCTATAAACAACACCAAGCATGTTTAAACTTATAACTTGTAGATCTATGTTTTCTGCCTCAATAGCTTTTGCTAAAGCAGTTTGGTGGAATTCTATAGCCTTATTATATATAGAAAGGTTTCTATAAGTTTCACCTAGCATGTTTAGTGAATAACTTTCTCCTTCTAAATAAGTTGCTTCTTTGCTTTTAGATAATAAAAGCATCATTTTTAGAGTATCGTTTTTAGCATCACTAAAAGCAGATTCTAAGTCTTGATAAGCTCTGGGTTTTTTAAGTAAAAAATTGGTTACAGTAGATTTAAATGTCGTGTCTGTTTCATTTTGAGAAAAACAAACGACAGGAGATAGCATAATAACTACGAATAGAACTAAGACTTTATTAAAAAAAACATGATGTATATAAAAAGGAGGTTTCATTACATTATAGTTTATTTAAAAAGTCTGTTTTTCTTTGTCTGGCAACTGGTATTTTATCGTTAGATTCCATAACAACATAACCATCATTTTTAACAAATTCTTTAATTTTATTTAAGTTTATTATATAAGAATTATGGATTCTAAAGAAATTATTTTCTGGCAGTAAAGTATTGACTTCTTTTATCTTTTTAGTTACAACCATCTTTTGATTATTGGTCAATATAAATGTACTATAATTACCATCAGATTCAATAAATAAAATATCATCAATGTTTAAAAAAACAAGTTTGCCATCTGTA
>Ga0209344_10003934_pt1 | contig 14156 bp, 12 predicted proteins | sample Cruoilmetagenom6_FD_187293 | JGI IMG/M metagenome (GOLD analysis project Ga0209344, IMG submission 187293) | Oil polluted marine microbial communities from Coal Oil Point, Santa Barbara, California, USA - Santa Barbara Oil Seep Sample 6 (SPAdes)... | ecosystem: Environmental > Aquatic > Marine...
TTAATAATAAGGGGTTCTTCTAGTGTTGATACTACATCCTGGCTTATCCCTGATAATGAATATGCACTGTTTTCGGTCAAATCAATTCTAAAGTAAAGTGAAAGGCCAACTATATTAACCAAAACAATAATTATAATATTTAAAATAAACGAATTTTTTTTAAATATTTTGGTTGTAATATTCTTCATTGTATCCTTTATATTCATTTTTATCCTATCTCCTTTCCTCAAGGATTTGAACTGTTCCAATAATTCCTATAATTGTAATTGATATGAAATAAATAATATCCCTTGAATCGATTATCCCTCTTGAGATATTTCTAAAGTGAAAATCAGCACCAAGATATTCAAAGAAGGTCAACAAATAATTTGGAAGAAAAAACAGGAATTTGTCAATGAGGGTAAGGAATAAACATATCACAAGGGCAATCATGAAGGCAATGATCTGATTCTTTGTAAGTGATGATGCGAATACACCAATTGAAGAAAAAGCACCTCCCAAAAATAATATGCCAATGTATCCGCCAATTATTGGACCAAAGTCAATAGATTCTGTAATGAATAAAATTGAGATTGGGTAAAAAATAGTTGGTAGAAGCATTAATACTGTAAAGGTAGAGGCTGCTAGAAATTTACCAATAACAACATCGTATGTTGAAACAGGCAATGTCATTATTATTTCAAAACTGCCAGTATTTTTTTCCTCTGAAAATAGACGCATTGATATAGCCGGAATAACAAAGGCAAGCATAATGGGAAGAAGTTGGAAAAACCCCCTAAGTTCAGCCTGTGAATTTATAAAAAATGGGGAGAAGAAAAACCAACCTGTTACAGCAAGGAATACAACAATGACGATATATGCAATTGGAGTAGTGAAATAGCTCATTAACTCCTTTTTCATAATAATTATGGATTTTAGTTTAGTCATTTCCTCCTCCTACTGTTATCTCTCTAAATACATTCTCAAGGGAATTTTCTTCTCTTGACATCTCATAAAGTATCCATTCCTTTTCAGTCACCAGTCTGAATATTTCAGGTCTATTATCCTTTTCCGATGTTGCCATTACAACTGCGGAGGTTAAATTTTCGTTGTTTTCTGTTTGTGTTATCTTTTGTATCCCTTCAATTTTTTTAATCTCTTCTGAGAGGGTATTAAAATCAGTTCCACTTATTTTTAATGATATCTTCACATCATTACCAAATGAAGATATAAGCTCAGTAGTCATGCCATCAGCTACAATCTTACCCTTGTTTATTATTATTACCCTGTCACAGGTTGCTTCAACTTCGGATAAAATATGAGTAGAAAGTATGACTGTCTTTTCCTTGCCAATCTCCTTGATAATATTTCTTATCTCAACTATCTGATTTGGATCAAGCCCACTAGTAGGCTCATCCAGGATTAATATTTCAGGGTTATGTATCATAGCATGTGCAAGTCCAACCCTTTGACGATAGCCCTTTGAGAGTTCTCCAACATTTTGATGCATTACTTCATCAAGTCCGCAAATCCTTGATATCTCTTTAATCCTTTTGCGATCTTCAATTTGCCTTATCTGACCAATATATTTTAAATAATCAAAAACAAGCATATCGGAATAAATTGGTGCACTTTCAGGAAGATATCCAATAATATTTCTTATCTCCATCGGGTTTTCATCTACCATAAAGTCACCTATGCTTATCCTTCCCCTGGAAGGCTTAAGATAGCATGTCAGCATTCTGAGAGTTGTTGTTTTCCCGGCACCATTTGGGCCAAGTAAGCCGGTTATCTCTCCTTTTCTAATTGTGAATGAGATATTATCAACGGCTAATAGTTCGCCATAATACTTTGTTAAACTATTTACACTAATCATTGATGAACATCCTCCTTGATTATCAATAACTTTCTATTAAAACACGGAAAGTTATTTTTTTATTCATGTCAAGTGTTTATCATTATCTATAGCGATAAAAGATAATTATTAATAAAGAAATTATTTTTTTTGGTAATTCTATTTTCGTCCAAAATCATCCTCAATTCGATCTATATCATCCTCGCCAAAGTAATCTCCACTTTGTATTTCAATAAATATGAGATCATCCATTGCAGTATTCTCTATTCTATGAATTGCTCCTTTTTCAATATCAATTGAATTTCCCTCGCAAATTTTAATTTTATTATCATTCAGTGTTATATTTCCGTTCCCTTTCAAAATAAACCAGTGTTCTGCTCTGTGTTTGTGTCGTTGAAGGCTCAATCTTTTTTTGGAATAAACTGTTATCCTTTTAACTTTATGATCTTTCATTTCTGATAAAATTGAAAAAAATCCCCAGGGACGATGTTCTTTTTCGTTTTTTTCCATAATGATGAGATTTCCTAATGGTAATTATTCTTGGAGGTATATCGAAGAATTTTACTTTAATTATATTGAAAAAGAAACAAAATTTATTTAGAAGCATATCCTCTTATTTTGTTAAGATAGCATATCAAATTTTGTAGTTGTTTATCCATTTTTGTCCATGAATTTTTTCATAAAATCAGAGAGTGTTTTAACACCTTCTACTGGCATTGCATTGTAGATAGAGGCTCTAAATCCACCAACAGAACGATGCCCTTTTAGACCATCTAGTCCCGCCTGCTCTACCCCTTCCAGGAATTTTTTTTCAAGTTTTTCTTCAGAAAGTCTCCAAATAATATTCATTTTTGATCTGCTCTTCTTCTCAATTGAATTGATATAAAATCCATTGCTCTGGTCTATGATATCATAGATCAGTTTAGCCTTTTCATCTCGCAACTTTTCAATCATTGATAATCCACCAATTGATTTTATCCAGTTAAGGGTTAGATTTGTCATCCATATAACAAATGTAGGAGGGGTATTATATAGAGAATTTTTATCAATATGTAGATCATACCTTAAATAGGAAGGAAGATCAGTTCTGGCTTTTTGTGCAAGGCTTTTATTGATTATAATCAATGACATACCTGCTGGGGCAAGATTTTTTTGAGTTCCGGCATAGGCCATCCCAATTTTTTCCCATGGTAAGGGACGAGACATGATTTCAGATGACATGTCAATTATTAAGGGTACGCCATCAGTTTCAGGGAAAGATTGCCACTGGATTCCACCAATTGTTTCATTTGAACATAAATGAACATAGGCAGCGTTTTTTGTTAATTGTATCTCACCCTGTGATGGGATTTTGTTATAGTTACAACCTTCACCATCCCAGGCAATATTTGTTATTCCTACAGCCTTACCATCATTGAATGCCTTCTTTGACCATGATCCAGTAACTATGTAATCTGCTGTCATTCCTTTATTCAGGAATGACAGAGGAATCATCCCGAACTGTAATGTTGCTCCCCCCTGTATGAAAATTATATGAAAATTTTCTGGAATTTCCAGGATTTCTCTAGCCAGGTTGATTGTCTCATTGTGAATTTTATCATATATCTTTCCTCTATGACTCATTTCAATCAATGATATTCCGCATCCTTCAAAATCGATCAATTCACGTGATGCTTTTTCCAATACTGGCAAAGGAAGTGTTGAAGGGCCTGCTGAAAAATTATATAATATAGACATCTTTATTTATACCTCTTTGAAATTAATATTATACCTTGTTCATTTTCTTTGGTTAGAGATAGATTCATCTTTATTTCATAGCAAGCATAAATTGATAAAATTAAGTGAAAACAGGAGAATTTTTTTCTTTCCTATTTTATCCTGACTTTAAAGACTTAAAATCGTAATCATGAGATTTTTAAAGGGAGGGGGGGGTGTTGCATATATATTCCAAAAGGGGTTTCACTATGTCATCATAATGAATATTAAAATAATTTTTTATGACTCTGGTTAGGTTTTTGTTATAATGAATTATTTAATTGCTATCACTTCTATTGTATCAGAAAAGGAGATAGCTCTTGATAATAGGGGATATAAAACCTTAAAGGGTTTATAGAATAATGAATTTTGTGATAACACTCTTTCAGGATGAATTCCCCCAGGACTGGTTTTTATTTTTCGAAAACCAATTTTTTTTAAATATTTTTTTACTGAAAAGGGTGAGAAATCAATTTTATGATCCACTGGATGATTGTTTATCCAATTGGATCGGTTAAAAAGAAATAATGGGCCAAAAATGGATGGTACAGAAAAAGCAAATATGCCATTGTGGTTTAAAATATGATAGATTTTTTTAATTACCTGTGATGGATGTTCGCAATGCTCGATAAAAAACCATGCTGTAATAATATCATAGGATTTTTCCAGATTTGTTTCCATAAAGGAAGAGTTTATAACATCAATATTGAACTCATTGGTACAATATTCTGCTGCGAAATTTGAAATTTCAACACCCTTAATACTATCAATACCAGTATCCCTTGCAGCCTTTAAGAAAAAACCCATTGCAGATCCAATATCAAGTAGACTAATTTTTTTTATATTTGCTTTATCTTCTAATTTAGTAATAATTTTTTTTAATCTTTTTAATGCAATATTATAGATATTGTCAAAATCTTCTAAATAAGTCTTACTGTACTGCTTTTTATACTTTTCCAAAAAATAATTACTATCATATCTTAATTGAATGTATCGTGAATTAAATATTACCCTGCAATCCATGCATCTGTAAAAAGAATTACCATCATGAGATAGGGGGTGATATCTATCAGAATTACAGAGAGCGCATTTTGTATAGATACTATTCAATTTTATAATGTTTTGAACTTTAGTATACATTTTTAGGCAAAAATCAGTATTAAAAATTAAGGTTGTGTATTCTGCAGTATATTAAAAAAAATATATTATTTCTTTCTTTTTGCTGGCTCAACTACAATAGGGACCCCCCTCATCCTTGTATTATCTAAGGATAAAAGAACCAATTCAGCATATTGCTCAGGTATTTCAATAAAAGAATATGAAGAATGGATATCAATCTTACCTATCAACTTCCCATCAATGCCGGACTTTTTAACAATATCTCTAATGAGATCTCCTGTTGAAACACGATGATTTTTCCCTATGTTTATAAATAATCGTGCTAAACCATTCTTGACATCGTCAAATTCAATTTTCCCAGTTTGGTTTTTTTTCTGGATGTTTTTCATAGATATGTCTAATTTTGAAATATCGCCAAGATATTCTTTCAAAAGAGAAAGGGCAAGCCTTTTGGTTCCAAATCCAAATGGTAATTTTTTTTTGATAGCCTTTAAGACTTTGTTGTATTCAGAAAGATTTTCAGATCGTGCTATTTCCAAAATTTTTTGCACTTTTCTTTCCTGACTCATATAATAACCTCGCTAATCAAATCGTTTCGTCTTATTTTCATTTTTTTTTTGGTTGTTTTCTAACATTTTTTTTGATAAAAATTTCAATTGATTTGAAGGATAAAATAACATTTTTATATAATTCAAATAGCAATTTATAACTTTAGAAAAATTGAACAATCTTTGGGAAGTATTGCGATAAGGATTAGAACTATTGCTGGAATAAAGTTGCAATAATGTTACTCACAGAAACAAAATTATTGGATTCAGAAAAAATGGATCATTGTAAATTGATCCATAACAAGTAAGATTGTTACCCGATTGTTATATGCTAAAGCTTAATCGCTCAATGTTAGAAAATAATGTTATACAAAATAATGGTTGGTGAAATATTAAAAAATCATCTTAATTAGTATAATAAAAATAAAATTAATACAAAATTTAGACCTCCATATTATATTGTTAATAGGTTAATAAAAATTAAAAATATTGTTGTAATATTAAAAAAAGATAGGAAAATAGCAAGCAATTAATTTTGATTTGATTTTTCTTTGATATTTGTCATATGTTGATAAAAAAATTAATATTTTGATCTCTTTTTGTTTCAAAAATCGAATTGGGGTCATTATCAGGCTTTCCCCTTAATCTTTTGATATAAAAATCTCCTCTGTCAACAACTGTAGTTTATTTTGATCCTGTTGTTTAAATATTATATTGACAAATAATAAATTTTTCTTTAGCCTTAATTACTTTAAAAAATAAAAAAATTATTTTTCTGAAATAACTATATAACCAAAAAAAATTATTCAACTTTTTTTTACTATGGAGGTATTGATGAAAAGTATATATTTTGTTTTGAGTTTTATGATTATTCTTTCCCTAAATTGTTCAACCATTGATGTTGCAGTATCAAAAAAGATTGATATAAAAGTAAGGATGAAGAAGATTGCCGTTCTTCCCTTTGATGTAAAGAATTCCAAATGGGGTGATGAGTTTGCTGATTCAATAACGCACTATTTTTTTAAATCTGGGGAATTTGAAATAGTGGAGAGAGAAGCTATAGATAGAATTTTAAAAGAGCAGAAACTGTCATTGACAGGACTTATTGAGGAGACACAGGCAGCCAGGTTGGGTCGAATTTTAGGAGTGGATGTTATTATAATGGGCCGAGGGAGTGCTTTAATGATTACTGATCAGTGGGGAAATCAATCAAAAAATTTAACAGATACATTTACACTTAAGGCGATTCATGTTGAAACAGGGTCTTTATTTTTTACGGTCAGGAAAGAGCCTGGAGTAGCATGGGATTGGAAATATAGATTTCAATTTTGCTGTTCAGCAGGCCTGATTTGGAGTAAAAAAGATATCCTTAAAGATAGTACTACTTATGATGAAGTATCACGACAAATTGTCAATAAAATCATTAATGCTGTTAAACTATTAGAAGAAAAAAAAATTAAATGATTAGAAATGCATGTATTTTTTTATTTTTTATCATTATTATACCACCAATTGATGTGTACTCATCACAAATCTTTGATGAGCTTGATAAGCCCCCAGAGGGATCTCATCAGGGACAGATGTTTCTCGGCGCAGTAATAATGGTGGGTTTCCCCCGTGGGAATATTATCAATGCTGAGAAGAGCTTCCTAAAGGGATCATATTATACCTTTGATAATGAGGTGTCCAAGTCTATAGATTTATCACATCTATGCTTTGGGATCGGTGTTGTTTTTGAATATATGCCATGGGATAGAATTGGCATTAAGAGTAATTTGAGAAGATCATTCATTGTTCAGAGATCAATTTTTGGTGAGGGATATGAGAATTGGAATGGATATCTCTACAGGGATATATCACTTAATTTTGGGCCGTCGATACATACTACTATTCGGAAGAGATGGGATTTCACATTTTATCCCTTAATTGGATATTCATTTTCAAGGTTTGCAGCAACCCCTGTTGCCAAACAGATTTTAGAAGGATATGATGGAAGAAAAACTAGACGATCAACTCACGGGGTATACTTTGGATCTGAATTGAATTGTGTTATATATTTTAGTAAAGGTTTATATCTTTCACTAGGTGTAGAGTGGGTAAGATATTCACTGAATTTTGGAAGTTCTTTAGATGTTACAAATCAGGGAACAGATCCAGATAAACTATATTTTAATGGGAAAAAGTCTGGCTATATTGACACCTTTAACATAATTATATCATCAGGCTATGCATTCTTTAATTAAATTGTTATAAAGCTGACTCATGAAAAGATAATTATTTAAGCAATGTTTCTAGGATTGAAATTATATTAATTTTATATAGAATCTCATTTGATATTGATTATTCACTGACATCGTAATTTTTTATTTTATTTTTTTCTAGCTTCCTCTTTAAACGATTGAGATTTTTTATAATAGCACTGTTTTTGGGATTGATAGTGCTGGCTCTTTTCAGAGTAGTATATGCCTTTTTATAATCCCCTTCCTTTTCTAAACTTAACCCGATATTGTTTATAACCCTTGAATTATTTGGGGCAATTGCTAAAGCAGCTGAGAATGCAGTATTTGCTTCAGAATATTTTTTTAATTTCATAAGCGTAATCCCAAGGTTATTGTAGGCAATGTATAATTCAGGATCAATTGAGATTGATGTTTCAAACATTTTTTTTGCTCTAAAGTATTGACTATAACCAAATGAACATTTACCGAGTATAAGGTAAAGAAATGCATTTTTTTGTAATTTTAATGCCCGGGTTGCAATCCTCTCTGCCTCTGCATATCTCTTTATCTCTACAAGGAGAAGAGATATATCTAATAGAGGGTCAATTGATGTCTTCATTATTTCTGCGCATCTCTTAAAGTGGAAAATTGCAGAATTATAACTACCAATTTTCCAATGGTTATGAGCTGCAAGATATCTTAGCTTGTAATTTGGAGAATTTGGTTCCATATCCTTAGCAACAAATAATTCGTTAGCTATTAACTTAAGAGAATCACTATACTTCTTTGTCTTATACAATTCTAATGCCTCTTCATAAGAAGCAAGGAGTATTGAATTCATGAATAATATTATCATTCCCACTAGAATAAATCTCATCATGTTTAAATCCTTTTCATCTAAAGTGTGTAATAAATATTATGTAATACTTTAGCCATATGGGGTGTTATAATATAATCGCAATAAGAAAAAAGGAGTTTTTCAAAAAAACTCATCCAAAATTTAATTAATTGGATTGCTTTTCTTAATTTTTTTTAAGAAAAGAAAGTATAATAATAGTATTTGATATTGAATAAATACGTTTAACGATGTTTATTTATTTCACGAACAAAACAGTCATTAAAGTGTTCACATTTCTTGCAATGGTCATCGTTTATATTAAAATCAGAATCATTGCATAATATGGTCTCATCAGTTTTCATGATTTCCAAATATTTAATATGTTGAATCTCATCATCTGATAAAGAGTCGTATCCAGTTTGTTTAATCTTTTCTAGAATGTCTATTAATATTGTATTATCCTTTTTATGATCAAAGGTAGTCCTTCCTGATTCATATGACTTTTTTAAATTTTTTATTTTTGTGCTATAGCCATTTGAGTTAAGGGGTGGAATGTTTTTTTTTATAAGGTAAAAATAAATCAGTCCAAAGAAAAGACCTCCTAGATGACCGATATGAGAGATGTTACTCTGCCCCCCAAATAGCTCAAGATAAAGTTCAAATCCTCCATATAGAATAACGAGATATTTTGCTTTTACTGGAAGAATAAAAAATAATAGAATTACACTGTTTGGATAAAGAATACCAAAGGCAAGAAGTAAACCAAAAACTGCTCCTGATGCACCAATTGTTGGTGCATAAAATCCCATTCCCTGATTTATCAAGTTTATTATAAATATTGTCAACCCGGCACCAATACCACAAAAAAAGTAATAGAAAAGAAAACGTTTACTACCCCATTCCTGCTCAATTGGGGTGCCAAAAATGAGTAAAGCATACATGTTGAATAAAATATGAACAAAGCTATATGTGCTATGAAGAAATACATATGAAAAAAGTTGCCATATAAAACCCTTTTTTAGTATCAAAATGGGAGTGAGACCAAAATAGTATGTCATTACTGATGACTGTCCCTTATACCCATCCACCAAATATATCATTTGATATTGATTTAAAAATAATTGGATGAGAAAAATTCCAACATTGATTAAAATGAGAATCATGATACAACCCTTAAAGGTTGATTCGCTATGTCCATTCATTATATTTTCCTATAACAAATAAAAAATTATGTACCCAGAAATTTATATATGAAATGTAAGGAAACTGAGAGGATAATTATAAAAGATGAAATATATTTCTACGCCTCGTACAGCAAGTGTGGAACATATTTTGAATCCATATTTTTATCTTCATTTCTCTTTAATTATAATAATACATAAATTTATATGTATGTTTAATAAAATCATGCATTATGGTATAAGTTAATTATTAAACAATAATACGTGATTTATATTTCCATTTGTCCCCTGAAATCTGTAACCGAAGGGTTACACAGATGATAAAACAGTTTGGACAAAGATTATTTCGAGGAAATGCGATTGGTCATAATGAGTCTTTTTCAGACCAGCATAATTTATATAAGTGGAATGTTAGGTTCTATTACTAAATATCACATATATGTTCATAACATTGAGAAAATAATGTAAAGAATCTGAATACCTGCTCAATGAGGTCGATTGAATAAAAAATCATAATTCAGTAGAAAAACTGTAATTTAAAATATTTTTTAATTGAGGCCAAATATATTATTGACGAATTATCTCGTCAAATCCTTTATTTTTCTGAAATGCATCTGTTAGTTATTTTCTATTAATTATAGTAAGAAAATATAAAAGGACAAGTAAAAAATAAATAATTTTTATAAAGCAAAATAATACGATTTTCATGAATATTTTACTGAATGTATAGTAAATATTTAGTATAACTATCTTGAAGCGACAATTCTTTCTGTAAAAAACTGCGAGGGTTTAATAATTAATTTTAAGGATAAATAAAGTAGAAATAAAGTAGAAATAAAAAGATATGACGGATTAAGGGTTGCTAGATATACAGTGTTATAATATAATTTTACCCACACCATCCAGGTATTATTATTTATAGACTGGGTGGCATGAAATTTTTCTAAGGGCAAATAAGTATAATTTCAAGTTGACTTATAAAGGGGTGCTATGAAGAGACTAATCTGTTCAGTATTGTTTGTTCCTTTGATAATAACCTATTCCCATAGCCAGATTAAGAATAATGAACTTAAAGTCTATACAATAGGGAATGAGACGAAATTATCTTTAGGTGACTCAGGTACCATTACATTAAGGGTTGAAATCCCTAAATATGCTCATATCTATGGTAACCCAAAAGGCCCTGGCACTGGTAAATCAACAACTATTGATGTTACTCACCCTGATGATCTAATTTTCGGACCACCTAAATTTTTGCCCCCAAAGAAGTATTTTTCACCTGAAGAAAAGGATTTTGTTTGGATTTATGAAAATAAAACAACGATATTGATTCCTTTCAGGGTGAATAAAAGATCAAACCTTGATAAAAGTAGAATTATAATAAATTTTAATGCACTTTTATGCAACAAAAGCTCATGTATATTGCAAAGTTTTCAGATAGAACATTATATTAATTATTCACCATTGAAAATTAAAGAGAGATTCGTTAATAAAAATTTAATTCCCAAGAATATTGTATCCACTTCAAACAGGGATAAGAAGGGTGGAATAGATAAGGAGGGAGATATAAAAACATCCTTTCTTCAGAATGAATCATTTAAACCGAGATATATATCAACTGATAATATAGTTAATATTTTTCAGGCTATATTTTTTGGTCTAATTGCCGGGATTATTCTCAATTTTATGCCATGTGTACTTCCAGTTGTAAGCCTCAAGATTTTGGGCTTTGTTAAGCATGCAGGTAAGGATAAGAAGATATTGTCAATGCTTGGTTTTCTTTTTTCTCTTGGTATTCTAACTTCCTTTGCAATATTAGCCCTACTTGCAGCTTTTTGGGGTTATAACTGGGGGGAGCTTTTTCAGAAGGGTTTTTTTTTGATAGCCATGATCACTGTTGTTTTTGCATTAACCCTATCATTATTTGATGTTTTTGTAATCAACATTCCCTCTTTTGCAGGAAAGGCCTCAGCGGGTTTGTTAAATCCTTACATTGATGCATATTTAAAGGGTTTACTTGCAACATTACTGGCAACTCCATGTAGTGGACCTTTTTTGGGTGGAACTCTTGCATGGGCATTAATCCATCCACCTATTGTAATATTTATAATATTTATAAGTGTTGGCATTGGAATGGCTCTGCCATATTTGATTTTGACACTAAATCCCAAATTGTTGAAATTCATTCCAAAATCTGGGGATTGGATGATAGCCTTTGAGAGAATAATGGCATTTTTATTGATGGGAACAACAATTTATCTAATTGGAATCCTCGATCAGGATCTGGTAATGCCAACCTTATGGTTCCTTCTTTTTTTTAGTCTTGCTCTATGGCAATATGGTAGATATGGAGCAATCTATCAATCAAAGAAGAATAGGGTTATTTCCAGGATAGCAGCAGTCATTATAATCCTATTTGGTTGTTATTTCTCCTATGATTTTGCGTATCAAAAAAATAGTGATTTTAAGAATGTCATTACTAAACATTTTGATTTAATGAAACTCTATAATAACAGGGATTTAGAAAAAATTTCGATAATAGAATTCACAGCTGACTGGTGTCCTAATTGTAAACTTGTGGAAAAAACTTCCATTTATACACAGACTGTGATGGAAAAAATTAGAGATAATAATATTGAGATTCTAATTGCTGATCTTACAAGAGAGAATAAAGAGGCAAAGGAGTTACTGACAAAACTTGGGAGTCGGTCCATTCCATTCTTAGCGGTATTTTCATATGGGGGTTCATTTTATAAACCTATCTGCTTAAGAGATATATTTTCAGAAGATGATGTTATTGAAGCCATTGAGATTGCGCAAAGGGACGCCTTGTAAATATTGAATTAATCGTTTTATAAATGAAGTCACTTCGGATGACCGTTCGATCTCATGAGATTCAACAAGTTAATTATTTTGCTGCTATGAAAAAATCTGTAGGCTTAATAATCAACCCTGGTTAATAAAAAGTTGAAATAAAGATAAAGGTTAAGGATTTAAATAATGTGCCCAAAAATTATTTTGTGCCAAGTTTAAATTATAATCCTGGCAGCTTCTGTCTGAGCTATCACAGGTAATCTAATTATTGTTATACCCTGATAAATTTAGAGTAGACATCAATCATTTGGTTAACAGAATTCTGCCAGTTGAAATGTGTTTTTACCCTTTCTATTCCCAATTTTCCCATCTCCTTTAATTTCTTTCGATTGGAAAATAGGCCATTCAATGCATCTGCAAGTGCAAATCCATCCCTGGCTGGGACAATAATACCAGCATCGCCTACTACTTCAGGAAGTGCACCCCCATCACTTGATATAACCGGGACTCCACAGGACATTGCCTCAGCTGCAGGAAATCCAAATCCCTCATATAATGAAGGTACAACAGCAATCTCGGATTCATTATAATGCCTTACCAGCTCATCATTTGTTACTTTTCCTGTGAATTCTATTTTATCTTCTATTCCAAATTTTTTGAGATGTTTATAAATGCCTTTCTTATGTGGAGAACCTCCATCGACTACTGTTAATGATATTTCTTCACCAACATTTTTCATCGCCTTTGCTAAATAAAGAAATCCCTTTTTCCCATCGATAACATTACCAACAAAAATAATTTTTCCTTTCTTTTTTTTAACCCCATCAAGAGTCCGAAATATATGCCTATCAAGACCATTATAGATTACAGTCTGCTTTTCCATTGGAACTTTTAAATAGTTGTTAATCTGCTTCTTGGAATCTTCAGATACAGAAATAACATGATCAAGTCGCTTTGATACTATTTTTTGCATCAGGGTAGGGTAAAACATTATAGATTTGATTGAATTTTCAAAGGTAGTGGCTTTCCCAAGAATTGTTTGTAAATCTATGTATAATGGATGGTGAATTGTGGCTATAACAGGAATACCTAAATTTTTTATTAAAAGTAGACCATATCCAAGGCATTGATTATCATGAATGATATCAAATGATATTTTTTTTGAAAGCTCGCACAATTTCAAATAAGCCCTTATGCTAAAAGAACTTATCTCAGAAAAGCATCCAAATCTTGTGCTAAGGTATTCATAAAAATTTATTGGGTTAAATATATCAAAAGGGTTAATTTGGTTTATAATATGTTTACCATTTTTAATAAAATATTCATTATTGGGAATATAATGAACCTTAATTTCTTTTTTTAAATTCGGGTATGGGGGACCAACAATGACATGAACATCATGCCCCTGTCTGAAAAGTTCTTCGGCGATATATTTGAGATATATTCCCTGTCCACCACAGTAGGGATTGCCTCTATAACATAATAAACAGATTCTCAAAGTCTGGGTCCTCCTGCTAATTCATAGAGATTCCCCATAGTAACAACCTTCTCAGGATCTATTTTCCCAACTATTTCTGCTGGATTCCCTGAAACAATAACATTGGGGGGAACATCTTTTCTTACAACTGCACCTGCACCTACAATTGAATTCTCTCCTATTGATACTCCTTTACATATAATAGCGGAGTCGCCAATCCAGACGCCCTTTGCAAGGACAATAGGGGCAGTTTTTCCAACAGGTTTAGTTCGGAGATGAATGTCATGCCAATCTGCATCTGTAAGATAACAATAACTCGCAAGCATGCAATCATCTCCAATAATAACCTTAGAGGCACTACTTATTCTTAC
>Ga0209344_10003935_pt1 | contig 14156 bp, 8 predicted proteins | sample Cruoilmetagenom6_FD_187293 | JGI IMG/M metagenome (GOLD analysis project Ga0209344, IMG submission 187293) | Oil polluted marine microbial communities from Coal Oil Point, Santa Barbara, California, USA - Santa Barbara Oil Seep Sample 6 (SPAdes)... | ecosystem: Environmental > Aquatic > Marine >...
CCTGAATCGTATCCAGCCCTTATTGATATCCACACTACCGGGACAGTGGCTCTTAATGAAACGAAAAATTGTTATAACGATCTTGTTCCTTTTCCTTAGCCTGGTTGCTGGATGCCTTTCCCGCGGTTCGGATATCGGTACTCCCTGCAATGAACGGCAAGTGGTATTTTGTGAGGATTTCGAAGGTATTGATCCGACTATCGGCGGGAACCAATTGGTAACCTCTTCCTCCGTCGATCAGTGGTGGATTACCAGCGATGACGATCAGGAGTATCTCTTTCAGGGTTTTCCTCTCTTTGGAAGAACACGGAATAATATGATTCTGTTGAGTGGTGGATCGTATAAAGAACGATCCGCTTCCTTTTTATATACCAGGGAAATTGACCTGAGCTCTGCAACCCGGGCTTCCCTTAGTTACAACTTGATCTATAGAACGGAGAAGCATTGGGACGGGCTGGTTGTCTTTGGTGTTTTGGATGGAATTACGGGATTAGAGAATCCCAATAATTGGATCGTACTTGCTCCCGATGAAGAGTATCCGGACAGTGTGCTGCTAAACGGATCTCTGGTTCCAGGGTATTCTGGAACCAGTGCTGGTTGGATCCATCAGGAGATAGATCTCTCATCTTTCCTTGGTCAAAAGTTGATCCTTGGATTCTATTTTGTTTCTGATGAATATCTGGATGATTGGGGCGTTGGACTCGATGACATCGTAGTAGAGGCGGATGCTGGAACTATGAGCAATCAATCAGTCGGGCTTGCAAGCCTTCCGATTGATAGAGTCATTTTTTCTCACGACTCAATGATTTCGTCCGATCTTCCACGGGCAAATCCACTTGTGGACACAGCTTGTATTGGAGCCGGGGAAGCTTTCCCTGATCTAAAAGAAAGAGCTGTTGTTAAAGCTATCAGTGAAGCGGGAGAAGACATTTTGGTTCTTCACCCCGGAGCCAGATCTTTATGCTGGGTAAGCCAGGAGGATATTTGGATCGACGGCGATCCGAGTAAACTCCCACATATTGCAGATATAGCATTAAAAAACTATTTACCTATCAGCAGCATGAGTCATACACCAGTTCTGGAGGACCCCGATTGTTTGACCGAACTGGTATCTCCGCTGCCAATCCGGATCCAATCCGCGCTGATAGAGAACGGCAAGATCACAAGGTTGTTATTTGATCCGCTGCTACCAACTGCGATTGATATACCCTCGAACGATCGGAGAGTCGGATCTCCACAGGAATTTCCTGAAGTCCAGGAAGACTTCAGCCCAGGTGGTGAACTGTTGATAGATTTTGAAGGCAGTAAATCAACCTGCCTGGCAGATTGGAGTCAGCCCGGCAGAATTTTCTGTCAGGGTTTGGGTTTGGATATATCTCAGCCCCTGCGATTCGAGGTTTGTTGGCAGGGATGGGCTGAAAGCCTGTCCTGCCCGATAGGTTATGCTATGGACCCATCGGGAGCTTATTGCTTTCCAATTGAGGAAGCGAGCGACTGCTCAGCGTCTTGTTTGCCAGGTTATTTTCTTGACAGCCAGACCAAAACCTGCCTGGTTGATAAAGATGATGACACTTTTAAAGAGAACCACTATGTATGCCCTCCCGGCTTTCTTTATAACTCACTCGTTGGGCGATGTCTGGGTCAGGAATATCTAGCTGAGACAAACTGCCCACCGGGAATGTATTTTGTGACTGAGGGTAATCAATGTGAGAGTATAGATCAAGATGGTGGATGCCCGGAGGGATACCTGGGGTTGGAAGATCCAGAAAGTTGTGTACCTGCCACCTTCTCCTCGGCGCCTCACTGTGTTGTTTTTGATCTTCATTTTCCGAGGAGTGGAGTGACGGTAAAAGAATCCACCCGCTGCCTGAAGGATCCTGAAAACACGAACGAGATTGTTAGTTCTTTAAAACCATTCGATTCTGTTGAAGTCTTGGGTTTAGGAGAAGATGGAGAGACTCTGGTAGTAAATAATCCTACCTACCAGGTACCTTGCTGGGCACCGCTCACAGATTTTTATCTCGACAATTTGGACCTACGAATTCTGCCGATCATTTCAACCGAATAGATCGTTCTGCAGAATTTCCCATTCGATCATTAACCCTTCCAGTTCGCTTTCGGCTTCCCGGTAATCATGTCCTAGACTGGCAACCACCCCGGGATCATCTGGTGGATTGGCCAATTTTTCCCCAAGCTCAACAAGCTGGGTTTCAAGATGCCCAATTCGTTCTTCCACTTCTTCTAAACGGGCTAACCGTTTACGATCGGCAGACTTGGCTTTATTCTTCGCTGATTTGACCTCTTTATAATTTTCAAGAGATTCGGGCTCCAATTCTATTAGGGGATCTTCTGGTTCTTCCTCTTCAACGAGATTGCCCTGATAGGCCTGATAACTTCCCTCAAAGACGATCAGGCTTTCCTCGTTGACATCAATTTCCCAGATTTGGGTTGCCAATGCATTGATCAGGTATCGGTCATGAGATACAAGGAGAACAGTCCCTGGATAAGCCGAGAGAACAGACTGTAGGGTTTCTTGGGAAGTGATATCCAGGTGGTTGGTTGGTTCGTCCAAGAGCAGCAGATTGGCATCCGAGAGGGATAGCTTTGCCAGAGCCAGCCGACCGCGTTCGCCCCCGGACAGGACACTGACTTTTTTATAGGCATCCTCTCCAGAGAAGAGATACGCTCCCAGATAGCTTCGGGCAGCGTTCTCAGATTGGAAACCGCCCACCCTTTCAATTTCTTCGAGGACAGTATTATTATCTTCAAGATCCTGGTGGGCTTGTGTAAAATAGCCCACATCAAGGTTTGCGCCCAATTTTACATCACCCGCTAGAGGTGGAATTTCTTCCAGGATGGTTTTTAAGTATGTTGTTTTCCCGGCACCATTGGGACCGATCAAGGCGGCGCATTCCCCGCGCAGGAGAGTGATGTCCGGGACGGAGAATAATGCTTTTTCTCCATCTTGATATCCAACATCCAGATCTGAGGTTCTGAGCACGAGGTCCCCGCCCCTTTTTCTGGTTTGGAAACGCATATTCACAAGCTGTGGTTTTTTTGATGGATTCTTCAAAGCCGCAATGCGATTATGGGCTTCCTGTGGGCTCATCATGCTGGTGGTTGTATGAACTTCCTGGCTGAGTTTTGACCAGCTCTTGCCCTGGATGGCCTGGATGCCCATTTGCTCGATAGCCTGGACGCGCCGGCTAAGCCGGCGAAGCTTTCCCCGGGCCATATTGACTCTTTGGCCTTCGATATTCCTCTTTACAAAATCAAGCTCATTCACCAAGCGAGCTTTCTCGGCTTCGAAGATATCCTGCTGCCTTTCCCAGCGAGCTTGGCGTTGGTCCAGATACGCAGTGTAGTTGCCCCGATAAGTTTCGAATCCAGCCCGGCTCATCTCCCATATATGATTACATACCTGATCAATGAAATAGCGATCGTGAGAGACCAATAATACGCCGCCCTCAAAATTTTTGAGATAGCCCTCAAGCCACTGGATGGCTTCGATATCCAGATGATTGGTAGGTTCATCAAAAATCAACAAGTTATTAGGTGCCAGAAGCAGCTTTGCCAGCAGGGCGCGAGTGCGCTCACCGCCAGAGAGATGATTCACGGACATTTGGAATTCATCTGGTGTAAAACCAAGTCCTCCCAGGACCTGTGAAATGCGGCTTTTATAAGTGTAGCCACCCATGTTCTCGAATTTTTCTTGTAGCGAGCCATATCGCAATAGCAGATCTTCTGATGATCCATCTGACTGCCCCATAGCTTCTTCCAGTTCCTTTAAATCACTTTCCATCTTTATGAGCTCTTCAAGGGCAGAGAGAGTTTCCTCCCAGAGCGTTTTTTCTGAATTAAGGCTGCTTTTTTGTGGCAAATAACCAATTCTTAATTGGTTTGCACGCTGGATCTTACCTTCGGATGGAGATTCGATTTCGGCTAGTAAATTTAACAGGGTGGTTTTCCCGATCCCATTTTCTCCGACGAGGGCAATTCTACTCTTGGGTGGGATAGTCAGATTCAGTCCACTGAATATATCAATGGACCCATAGGATTTTGATAAACCAACAGTTGTAATTAAGGTCATAATTTAACCATCTAGAATTTTCTACAATTAGATTACAGGAAATCAGTGGTCGTTGGCATGTTATAATCCCGACCAGACTCTAACCTTATAACCGTCAGCTATTATAGTCTGGTATAGAGGAAAATAAAGGGTTTTCTATAAAATTATGCAATCCTATCAACCCGAAGATCAAACATCGCCCGACCCAATCCGGAGATTATTAATTGGAGCGTTTCTCATCTCAGCTGTGGTCACGCTGGTGTTGGCTTTCTGTTCTCGAAAAACCCCATCTCAACCCACTTCTGTTATCGATAATGGGGTAGTATCAACGAATTCGCCATCCAACCAGGGCGAACCCACGCTAGACAATACCAGGTTGCTCCAAACCAATTCTAACCGGCCTGGTTTTAGCAATCTAAACCTGGACCAGACAGTTTACTTCATTTTAACAGGTCTTGATAAACGAGAATGGGAAGAAGATACTGGACCCGGATTAACAGACACGATCATTGTGGCTTTTCTGGACGTGAAGGAAGAAAAAGGTGGTTTGATATCCATCCCCCGAGATACCTGGGTGGAAGTTCCTGAGTTCGGGCCCTATAAGATCAATCAAGCCTTCTCGTTAGGAGAAGCTTATGGTTATCCCGGTGGAGGACCTGCCGCCTTAATGGACACAGCTGGCAACCTGCTCGGTATTCAAATCGATCATTATGTCCAGGTCGACTTTGATGCTTTCGTAACCCTTGTGGATGCTGTTGAAGGTGTCCTTGTGGATGTGCCGGAAGAGATGTTGGTCTGGCCAAACGCCGAGATGGAAGGAGACATGAAAAGGCTCACTCCTGGATTGCAGGTACTACCAGGCAATCTTGCTTTGGGCTATGTTCGCACCAGGGATACAGATGAAGGGGATTTCGGCCGAACTAAACGCCAACAGCAAGTACTGGTGGGTCTTCAGAAGAAAATTTTCTCATCTGAGATCCTTCCAGTTGTGATTCCCAGACTTCCGTCAATTTACCGCGATCTTGCTTCCAACGTGGAAACAAACCTGGCTTTGAATCAGATCGTTTCCCTGGCCTGGGCCGTCCGGGATATCAACCCACAGAGCCTGCAGACACGGATTATCAAAGAACCTGTTGTTGAAGCAGGTTTCAATGATCGGAATCAATATGTTCTATTTCCGGATATTGAGCAGGTTCGAAATATCTGGCATGATATGCAGGAAATTTCTGCAACACCGATCCCCGAACCAACCCAAGAGATAACTCTGGAAGAGTATATTTTAGAAGAGAATGCCAGCATAGCGATTTTTAACGGAACGTCATCACCAGGTTTGGCCGGCGAAGCTGCTGATTTCTTGATAGCGAATGGCGTTAACATCACAGAGGTGGGAAATTCTGATAAATTCAAAGATCAAACCTATATCTATGATTACACCGGAAATCCATACACGATCCAATCCATTCTTCACGTGATGAACTATACTCAAACCAGATTATTTCACCGCTCGGACCCAAACGCTCCTGCAGATGTAGTCATCGTATTGGGAGAAGATTGGATAATGGAAAACCCGATGATGGACTCAGATTAAGTGTTTGATATAATCCAGAAAATCCTTTGAATCGCGTTTGACACGATTCAAGAAAACCGATAGACTTAAAGTATGTTCTGTGACATAGATCAGGAGGGCGACCATGGGGTATAAAAACTACCGTCTGACAATAATCAAAGGCTTCAACAAGGGAGAGATATACCCTTTGGAAGCAGATGAGATCATTATTGGCCGTGGGGAAGAGAACGAGATCGTTCTCAATATCGCCGAGGTATCCAGGACTCATGCGGTTCTGACCAAGGCTGAAGAAGGCTATATGATCAAGGACCTGGGATCAACGAACGGCACTTTTGTCGATAAGAAAAAGGTTGGAGGGAAATATCTCCTGAAACCCGGCGATACAGTTATGTTGGGGGACGCCATTTATATGACTTATCAGGCTGAGCTCGATCCAGAGGAAACCTTGGTTGCTCCTCGCCAGGAAGAGTTCCCCGAGGCAGAAGTTACAGCTGTAACACCAAAACCTGCTGCAGTGCCAGTTGAATCTGTCCCGCCAACTGAACCACGAAAGAAAAAATCTAAAGAAAAAGTCCGCAGTAAATCCGAGGTAACAGAAGATAAAAAAGGCAAAACTTGGTTGTGGGCCGGTGTAGGCTGCATTGTGGTGATCTTTTTCTTGATCGTTGTTGGTTTGATCGCATTTGATTATTTGAATTTATACTGCACACCGCCGTTTGACACACTGCTGAGCTTCATATATACCTGCCCGTAAATATAAGGATAACGGTACCAATAAAGATGGAACCCTTAAAAGAATATGAAATAACTCCCACGACATGTGTTTATGGTGGAGAAACCCTTGCCCGACTCCCTGATGGTCGGGCAGTTTTTATCCCCTATGCTCTTCCGGATGAAGATCTTCGAATCCGGTTAGTAGAGGAAAAAGAACGCTATGCCAGGGGTGAGATCATTGAGATCATTAAGTCATCCCCCTTGCGGATCGAGCCGGATTGTCCGCATTATGGCGAGTGTGGAGGTTGCCATTATCAACACATCCCCTACGATGAACAACTCAAGATAAAAAGGGACATCTTTATTGAGCAGTTGGTAAGAATGGGGAAATTGACTGATCCCCCAGTCAAGGAAATCATCCCCTCTCCCCAGGAATTGAATTACCGTAATCAAATCAAGCTGCATATATCCAAAGAGGGAGCCCCCGGGTTCTTAAAACATCGTTCCAATCAGGTGGTTCCCATCCAGGAATGTCATCTTCCCGAAGATAGCCTGAATCAGATCTGGCCCTCTTTAAATTTGGAATATATTCCCGGTTTGGACCGGATCAGCCTCAGAACGGGAGAAGAGGGGCAGGACACCCTGGTCGTTCTTGAAAGCAGTGACCCCAAACCGATCGAGTTCAGTGTTGATATGCCCCTGTCTGCGGTGCATCAGGGACCGGGAGGAGAAATTGTGCTCGCAGGTGATGATTTTACAATCATCCCCATCCGGGATATCCCGTTTGTAGTATCAGCCGGGTCATTTTTCCAGGCAAACACCAAAGTAGCGGAGCTGATCGTGGACTTCCTCCTGGAGAACCTTCCATTTAAAGAGGATAGTCTGATCCTGGACGTTTACTGCGGTGTGGGTTTGTTCAGCGCGTTTTTGGCCCCTTTAGTAGGGAAAGTAGTAGGAATTGAATCCCATCCTGGAGCGGGAGAAGACTTTTTATATAACTTGGCTGGTTTTGATAACGTGGAATTTTATGACCAGCCCGCGGAGAAAGTACTGCCATTCCTGGATATTTCCCCGGATATAATTTTGGTGGATCCTCCCCGAGCTGGAATTTCTAAAACTGTTCTTGATAGTGTGGTCTCATTGAACCCCGGGTTGATTACTTATATTTCTTGTGATCCAGCCACACTGGCCCGGGACGCTTCCAGATTTCTAAAACAGGGCTATGTTTTACAGGAATCAACCCTGTTTGATATGTTCCCGCAAACCTTCCATATTGAGAGCGTAAATTATTTCCGCAAGGCACAAGAATAGGTATGATTTATCTCACTATGACTTATCCTAAGTCTGGTGTAAAATTCGTGCACAACACATTGAATGAAGTTTATCTAAGTAGAATATGTTAGTTAGGTCCGATATTGGCTTGATAGGAAAATAATAGATGGTAAATAAAGGCGGCTTGATTTTATTACCTCTTCAACGACCTGATCTGCTGATCAGGTTGTTGGTCCTATTGCAATTGTTAATTGAACCCGCCTAAATAACCAGGCCTGTTTCGAGGAAATGAAATCGAAACAGGTTTTTTTTTATCCAACTAGATCGGGAGGTGAAAATGAGTAAAAATCTCGACTTGACCCGTGAAATTCCAGTTTTGGATTGGGATTCCCACTTAGCTGATCGCACGAAATCGATGCAGAGCTCAGCGATCCGAGAGCTGCTAAAAGTAACCCAGGATCCCGAGGTGATCTCCTTTGCCGGAGGGCTTCCTGCACCTGATGTGTTCCCCATTGAAGAAGTGGATGAGTCCTGCTCTAACGTGCTCCGGAATATGGGAAAAAAGGCTCTGCAATACAGCGCTACAGAAGGTTATTATCCTCTGAAAGAATTCCTGGCATCTTCCATGCATCAGTATGGTATCCCTGCAAAGCCAGAGAATGTATTGCTGACCAATGGCTCTCAGCAGGCATTGGATTTGATTGGACGCATCTTTATTGACCCCGGAAGATTTGTGCTTACAGGCCGCCCAACTTACCTTGGAGCAATTCAGGCCTGGGGAGCATACCAGGCAAAGTTCCACACCATGCTGGTGGATGAACAAGGTCTCGTGGTTGATGAAATTGAGCGAGCCTATGAAAAAGCAGTTGAAGATAGTGGAAGACCGCCGGCATTTATCTATGTTCTACCAAATTTCCACAATCCCGCCGGAACAACATTACCGATGGACCGGAGGATCAAATTAGCAGAAATTGCCACGAAACTGGATATAGCGGTTGTTGAGGATGATCCATATGGCCAGCTCCGATTTGAAGGTGACCACATCCCGCCGATCTGCACCTTGATCCCAGAGCGGACTATATACCTGGGTACATTCTCCAAAACCATGGCCCCAGGATTAAGGCTGGGATGGATTGTTGCCTCTGAAGCCTTGATGGTAAAACTGATCCAGGCAAAACAGGGCTGCGATTTGCATACCGGCACCTTTGTCCAGTATGTTGCCAACGATATTTGCCAAAGAGGCATTTTAAAACCCCACATTAAAGAGATCCGGAAAGTTTACAGAATAAGACGGGATACAATGCTGGATGCACTGGAGGAATTTTGGCCGGAAGAATGTTCCTGGACAAAACCGGAAGGTGGCTTATTTCTGTGGGCTCGAGTTCCAGAATCCATTGATACTGATAAATTCCTGAGGGAGAAAGCACTAATAGAGAAAGTTGCTTATGTCCCGGGAGTCAATTTTTATCCCAATGGGGATGGCGGAACTGAAGCAATGCGATTGAATTTCTCATATGCACCTCCGGATGTCATTGTCGAAGGAATTAAGAGATTGGGGATTGCATTAAAGAACGAATTAGCTGGAAGCTAGTTTTTTGATGGAGGTTTTAAATCTTTATCACTGAATTAGACTGACATTCGTCATAAAATCAACTATTGGTAATACCAGATACTTCTAAGGCTTGTATGATATAGTTCTGGAAATGTACAGATAAGAAAATAATCATGTGACAGTATTGCTCTAGGAGGTTAATTGTGTCCCTTATTCAAGATGTGATTGCAAAGACCAAGGAGAAGGATCCTGCCCAACCGGAATTCCATCAGGCAGTCGAAGAGGTATTAAATACTCTTGAGCCAACTGTTGAGAAACACCCGGAAATTGTTCAGGCCAAGATATACGAACGAGTTGTTGAACCAGATAGGGTTGTTATGTTCCGTGTCCCCTGGGTAGATGACGATGGTGATGTGCATGTCAACCGAGGCTTCAGGGTCCAGTTCAATAATGCGATTGGCCCATATAAAGGCGGCTTGCGATTCCACCCCTCGGTAAACCTGGGCATTATTAAATTCCTCGGCTTTGAACAGATCTTTAAGAACTCACTCACCACGCTGCCCATGGGCGGCGGGAAAGGTGGTTCAGACTTTGATCCCAAGGGAAAAACTGATCGCGAAGTAATGAGCTTCTGCTATGCCTTCATGCGGGAGCTTTATCGCCATATCGGACAATTTACTGATGTTCCTGCTGGGGATATTGGTGTTGGCGGCCGGGAAATTGGCTATCTCTATGGTATGTACAAGAAGATCCGCAATGACCATGTTGGTGTTTTGACCGGCAAAGGGTTGGAATACGGCGGAAGTCTGATCCGGCCTGAAGCTACTGGTTACGGCGCAGTTTATTTTGCCGCTGAAATGCTCAAGGTTCGTGATATGGATATGTCCTCTAAAGCAGCCATTGTCAGCGGGTCCGGCAATGTTGCCCAGTACACAATCGAAAAGCTTCTGGATCTGGGTGCCAAACCCATTTCCTTGTCCGACTCCTCCGGAACCATAATTGATGAAGGTGGAATTGACAGAGATAAACTGAAATATGCTATGGAACTGAAGAATATCCGCCGCGGCCGCATCAAGGAATATGCCGAAGCGTATGACGTTCCCTATTTCCCAGACATGAGCGTTTGGGATGTTGTCAAGAAAGAAGGTATAAAAGCCGAATTGGCATTCCCTTCCGCAACCCAGAATGAGATCCATGCTGACCATGCTCAGGCTCTGGTCGATAATGGGATCGTCTGTGTTTCAGAAGGAGCGAATATGCCTTCCACTCAGGAAGCGATTGATATTTTCCAGGACAACAAATTGATGTATGGACCAGGAAAAGCGGCCAATGCTGGTGGTGTGGCAACCTCCGGTCTGGAAATGAGCCAGAACAGCCTCAGGCTTGCCTGGACTCGTGAAGAAGTTGATCAGAGACTGCACGGCATCATGAAGAGCATCCATACAACTGCTCTGGACGCCGCAGAAGCCTATGGAGCCCCGGGCAACTATGTAGTGGGTGCCAATGTGGCCGGTTTCTTGAAGGTCGCCAAGGCAATGCTTGCATACGGCGTAGTCTGACCGAAAACCCTTAAATATGAAAACCGCCAATCGAAAGGTTGGCGGTTTTTTCTTTTCCGTTAAGTTTGAGGGACTCCGTCCCTTTGATTCTAATTCCCTTGCAGTTCTTTTTCGGTGAATACGACAACTTCCTTCCCAGTTAATTTCTCCTGGACTTTCTTGATAATCAAATCCAGGTGGCCATTATTGGCGACAAAATCCAGGTTATCACCCGGAATGGTCAATACCGGGCAAAGATCAAAATCGTCGATCCATTCGTCGTATAGAAAGTTCAGCTGTTCCAGGTAAGCGGGATCGATCTCTTCCTCGTAGTCTCTTCCGCGTTGTTTGATGCGCTCCCGGAGAGTGGGAACTGAGGCTTTGATGTACAAGACCAGATCAGGGGGAGGTAGAAACTCAACCAGGGCCTGGTAAAGCTCTTGATATGTTTGATAATCACGGTCTCCCATTTGCTGCTGCCTATACAGGTTATGGGCAAAGATCTTGGCATCCTCGTAAACGCTTCTATCCTGGATCACCGATCCGGGATGGGCGCAAAGGTTCTTATGGGCGCGGAGACGCCGCGTTAGGAAAAAGACCTGGCTATGGAAAGCCCAGGTTTGCATATCCTTATAGAAATCTGGAAGATAGGGGTTATCGCTTTCGGGTTCAAAAAATGGAGTCCAATCTAGGTTGTCGCAAAGTTTCTGTACTAAGGTGGTTTTCCCCACACCGATATTTCCAGCAACTGCGACAAACTTTTCCATATACTCTCCCGTAAACTTATAAGTCTTACTCTGAATTTTACTACTAATCAATTCGGATTGGATTCATTTACATTAAAAAATGGGCTCGTGAACCTTAAAAAATTCAGTCCCGATTCTCTTGCTAAGAAACCGGGACTGTTTTGAGATCAGAGTAGTTATGTGAATGATTAATTGCCAAGGTGCATAGGCATGATCACATGCAGGAAGTTGTCTTCACCAACTGGCCGGATCACGCCGGGACTGGTGGATTTAGATGTCTCCAGCGCTACGTTCTGGGTTTGGATCACGTCAAGCACTTCCCTCAGGTATCGGACGTTGAAGGCAATGATAATATCACCACCATCAATTGTTGCGTCCATTACGGCTTGACTTGAGCCGGTTTCCTCAGATTGTCCCGAGATTTCAACTTCGCCAGGTGAATTTTCTTCCGCTCCGGGACGAATATTCACTTGGGCGATGAGCGATCCTTCCCGAGCAAAGATCTCTGCCTGTTTACAGGATTTCAGAAAAGAAGCGGTGGAAAGGATTGTGCGGGACTGATGTTCCTTGGGAATGATCTGCTGATAATCAGGGAATGTGCCTTCGATCAGCTGTGAGATCAGTTCAATGTCCTTGGTCCGGAATATTACCTGTCCCCGGTCAGGGGGAAGAGCCATAGTGATCACTTCGCTACCATCATTGCTGATCCGTGCAAGCTCACTAAGAGCTCGAGCCGGGATAACTGCTTTGATCGGTGCCGGTACAGGGTTGGAAAGCTTTGCGGTTCTAACTGAGAGCCGGAAACCATCCGCGGCAGCTAGAGTCATTGTATTGTCTTCCACGGTAAGGAGGACTCCCGTCAATATGGGGCGGGCTTCGTCATGGGAAGCGGCGAACACTACCTGCTTGATCATTTCCTTGAAATCAGACACATTGATTTCAATGCCCGTGTCCAGATCTGGTGAAGGCATTGGGGGAAATTCCTGGGCATCAATGCATTTGATATCGGTATTAAGGGAGCCGCTCTTGATATTTAGTGTCTGAGTGGGCTCATGCAGGCTGATATCTGTCTTGGCTGGTGGAATTGTGCTGACCAGGTCCGTTAATGTCCGGGCAGGCACGGTAGTGGAGCCCTCTTCTTCGATCTTGGCACCAATCCAGCAGGTGATACCCAATTCAAGGTTGGTTGCCGAGAGGCGTAGTCTGCCATCATCGGTGGCAACCAGGATATTGGATAAAACAGGTAGTGTGCTTCGGGGGGAGACAGCCCGGGATACGATGCTAAGCCCGTGGGCAAGGTTTTCTTGCAGGACAGAAATCTTCATAAATAGCTTCCTATTATGACTATGACGCAAAGACTGTAAATTGTACAGTAAGTATACAATGAAACTGTTTTTTGAGCTATAAGAAAAGCCCTGTGAGGCTTCTGTCCACAGAAGAGAGATTATGCCCTAATTTGAGAGAGATTCACCGACCAGATCTGCTAGAACATTAATTGACAGGCGAACGGTGCCATGTTATCATCCCCCGTACATATAAATATGCCTCTGAAGGCACTCTTATCCAGAGAGGTGGAGGGAACGGCCCTTTGAAACCTCGGCAACCGGGCAACGCTATGCGCTGCAGATGGTGCTAACTCCGACAGTTGGATTCTGGAAGATGAGAGGGCGCTATTGAGTTGTTGCCCTTTCCTGCAGACCAGAAGGGGCAATTTTATTTAAGGGACGAATATAAACTCAGGAGGTTTTATGAGCAGTACATTAAACAATATCCCCAGTATATTATTCACATCCGAATCAGTGACAGAAGGCCATCCGGATAAAATGTGTGATCAGATCAGCGATGCGGTGTTAGACGCCTGTCTCGCGCAAGATCCCAGATCACGGGTTGCTTGTGAAACGGCGACCAAAACCGGATATGTCATGCTGCTGGGAGAAATCACTACCTCAGCAGATATAAATTATGACAAATTGGCAAGGGAAGTTATCACTGGTATTGGTTATGACCGGGCAAAAAAAGGATTTGATGGGGCCACATGTGGTGTGCTGGTAGCGATATCCCAGCAATCGGGTGACATTGCCATGGGCGTGGACCAGGCCCTTGAATCTAAATCCGGAGAGATGACAGAAGCTGAAGTTGAGGCCATTGGGGCGGGCGATCAGGGCATGATGTTTGGTTATGCCTGTGATGAAACACCAGAATTAATGCCTACTCCGATCTACCTGGCACATAAACTTTCTCGCCGACTGGCAGATGTTCGTAAAGACGGCACGTTGGATTGGGTCCGCCCTGATGGAAAAAGCCAGGTGTCAATTGAATATCAGCACGGCAAACCCGTACGGGTTGATACGGCTTTGATCAGTACGCAGCATGCGCCGGATATATCTCAGGAAGAGATCAGGGAATTGATAATTAAACACGTGATCAATCCTGTTCTTCCAGAAGATATGGTTGACGACGAGATGAAAATTTTTGTCAATCCTACTGGGCGCTTTGTTACCGGTGGACCATTGGGAGATGCCGGCCTGACTGGACGGAAAATCATCGTCGATACTTATGGCGGTATGGGACGGCATGGTGGCGGAGCATTCTCCGGAAAAGATCCCACGAAAGTTGATCGCTCTGGAGCTTATGCTGCTCGCTGGGTTGCAAAGAATATCGTTGCGGCCGGATTGGCAAGCCGCTGCGAGATCCAGGT
>Ga0209344_10003936_pt1 | contig 14148 bp, 15 predicted proteins | sample Cruoilmetagenom6_FD_187293 | JGI IMG/M metagenome (GOLD analysis project Ga0209344, IMG submission 187293) | Oil polluted marine microbial communities from Coal Oil Point, Santa Barbara, California, USA - Santa Barbara Oil Seep Sample 6 (SPAdes)... | ecosystem: Environmental > Aquatic > Marine...
CGATCAACAGGCCGACGGCGATCAGCCCGAATGCGAGCCTCGTCAGCATCCAGTTGACCTTCTCGCTGGTATAAGGGCCTGACGCCACCGCATCCACGGAATCCGCCCCTTGTGGCGGAATCAATTGCACCAGCGGATCCCAGATGTGGGCAAGCATCGCCAGCACCATGCCACCCACGATGAGTACGATGCCCTCGCCTGGAATGACCTGCGCCTTCAAATAGCCGCGAAAGAGCGCGTAGGCAAACAGGGATAAGGCAGCCAGAATGACGACAAGGTCTACGAAAGGTAAGAATGCGTCGCTGTCGAATTCAAGCATCAGGACCGCCGCTCATTACGCACGCGCGACCTTTCTTCCCGGCTGTATCTCACCGGCACTACCGCAGCCGAACACCGCGGCTTCGGATTCACGATAACGATGCTTGCTTATGTTTCATAAAAGCACTGATTACAAACGTTTTTACCACCAGCTCACGCAATAAGTCACGATATACCGTGACACTGTCGGCATTTCGCGACTATTCTCTATCATGACACTTTTCCGATTAGGGACAAAGACTTACGCAAGCTACTGATTACTATATGAATCAATCGGGAAATATTATGATTTTTTCGAGTTGGCACGGAATCTGCAAAACATGGTCTGAGAAGCGCAGTTATGGCAAATCTCGTGACATTGCGCAGCGTTGATTGGACAACCGTGAGGGACAACTGGTGGCTCAACTCGATAAAGACCTGAATCTCGTACTCATTTCAGATAGTCCCGGCTGTGGCGAGACTTTGCGCGACGCTCTGCAAATCAAGGGCATAAACGGCACCATACGACGCCTCGCGCCCGATGAGCGAGCCGTAGAGTGCGCTAAACGATCTGGATCGTTCAGTCGGACCAAGGCGCCTCACGTGATTCTGTTTGATTTCGCTCGACCGGACGACAATACGTCCTCGGTACTCGAGGAGATCGCGTTTTGTAGTGACAAGCCCGACGTTCCGGTCGTGTTGCTGACCAGCAGCGAGTCAGAAGAACTTCTTTCAAGCGGCGAAATCGGCAACGACGAGGCGATCATGTTTTCGCCGACGAGCCTTTCACTGTTTGTCGGCAAAATGCATCACGAGAGTCGCGACTCCTTTTTGCGTGCATTACGGACGCTTTATGCGTTCGGTCCGATTCTCGTTAGCATGCCCGCAGCAGTAGCCCACATGCGGCGCGACCGGTCCGGCAATCATCTGACCGACAATTCAAGAGCTCTGCAACGAGCCTCGTAGAAGGGCTGAATCGCCATTCCCCGAGATGCTGCTTTACTGGCGATACGCAACGTCGTAGCGTGAGTCGATGGCATATGCTGTTTGCAGGCTATGCGCCTGGATACTGCCTCGTGACGGCACCCCGTCGTCGCCCCTGGTTTCAAGAAGCTGCGCAATGTCTCCGGGAATTCCACCAAAGACGATATTATGGCCGCTCAGGTTGTAGATGTTGAGGCCAACGCCAAGCAAACCACCGAAAGAGTTGCTCGGTTGCTGGTAGCTTGCATCCGATTCATCGACCGCTCCGGCGATGAGTCCGGCACCCCGAAGGTGCTTCCAGATCTTGCGAGATTCGTTGCTGTTGTTGGTGCTATTCCAGCCGCCCGAGATATTGCCGTTGCCATTACCGTTGTCGGATGCTCGCCAGCTGCCGGCAAAGCGCGTCGATGCGGACGGATCATCACCCGGTAGTACGCCGTAGCGATCCTGGTACGCATCTATCGCAGCGGAAACACCCGCGAAGTCGCTCTCGATGCGTTTGATCTTATCGTTTGTAATCATCTCGCGACCCTTGAGAACAGCGCCGATCAGCAGACCGATAATGATCAGGACAATGGCAATTTCGGCGAGTGTGAAACCGGACTGGCGGTCTCTCTTAAAGTTTCGAATATTCACAGCTGTAGTCTCGTAACTAACTGTACTGTTTATGCTTTTCGGAAAATCGATTAGCGAAAAGCTCTCACTTGTACAGGTTATCGACGCCCGGTCCCGGATCTTTAGAGCGAGTCCAGCCCCGACTAAAGAACCCGTGACGGTGGCCGCTACAGACAGGAAGAGACACCTCGGAGCCAGATCCGTGCACGGACGGGCAACATCGACAAGTAGCGGGTCTGAGCCCGCCCCCAGCATGCGACGTTCAGTATTTCGTGCGCTCGAGACTGCGCAGGAGGGCGAGAGGCTCAGTCGTTATGTCGATATCTGTCTTATCGTCCTGATCTCCGCGAGCGTCATCGCCGTCATTCTGGAGTCCATGCCCTCGATCGATGCGAGGTACGGAGAAGCACTCAACCTGTTTGAGGTTGTCACTGTCGGAATATTCTCGGTGGAATACCTTCTGCGTCTGTGGTGTTCGGTCGAATTTGACGGCAATGCGGGCAAATCGCCGGTGCAGGCCCGCCTGGCCTATATGACGTCCTTTCACGCGTTAGTCGACCTGTTGGCGATCCTGCCCTTCTACTTGCTGATGTTTGGCACTTTCGGGTCAATCGACATGCGCTTCCTGCGCGCGGTGCGCCTGCTTCGTGTACTGAAGCTAACGCGCTATTCAGCCGCGCTGAATATGCTCATCCTGACGTTTCGGGAGAATGGTAAGGCACTCGCCGCCGCGTTCCTGATTCTCGTGACCACCATGTTGCTTGCTGCATCAGGTATGTACTATTTCGAGCGGGAATCGCAGCCTGTAGATTTCGGTAGCATTCCGGCTGCCATGTGGTGGGCCTTTGCGACCCTGACGACGGTTGGATACGGCGATGTGACTCCGATTACGGCCGGCGGCAAAGTTTTCGGCGCGCTCATTACCGTTGTCGGCATTGGCATGGTCGCCCTGCCAACCAGTATTCTCGCAACCGGCTATTCGCAACAGCTCAAACACAGTACAGCGGCCTACAAGGACAAGGCGGACAAAGCGCTCGATGACGGGGTACTAAGCGACGACGAAGTGCGCGATCTGGAACTGTTGCGAGTCGACCTCGGACTCGCTAAACACACCGCCAGCCAGATACTGGATGCGGAAATGATCCGCCGTTCTTTGGAAGGGGAAGCGAGCGTCTGCCCGCATTGTCGTCGCCCCATGGACGACTGGGCTAGTTGACCTTCGACTTCGGACTCTTCAACTCGTAGCGTTTGATCTTCTCGACCAGTGTCGTACGACCAATACCCAGCAGTTCCGCTGCACGTTGCACGACGCCCTCTGAATCGCCGAGCGCCTGGGTGATCATGTCCTGCTCAACCTGCGCAAGATATTTCTTCAGATCGAGTCCATCAGTGGGCAGGTGAACGGCAGACGAGCCTTCCACGGGCCTGAGGTCGCTACTGACGATTTCCGGGTCCCCGGCGGCGAGATCGCCCCGCTCGGCAATTGGCCACGGCAGGTCACGCGCACCGACCCGACCGTTCGGCCTGATGACGGCCAGGCGCTCGATCAGGTTGGCAAGTTCCCGAACATTGCCTGACCAGCTGTAAGCTTCGAGCACTTCCATTGCCTCATTGGTCAATTGCAATGAAATTGACTTTTCAGATTCCAGGCGACGGATGAATTCACTTACAAGCGGGGCAATGTCCTCTTTGCGATCACGCAACGGCGTTATCTCGATCGGGAACACGCTCAGCCTGTAGTAAAGATCTTCGCGAAATTCCCCCGCCGAAATCCGTTGAGGCAGGTCACGATGCGTGGCCGCAATCAGCCGGACGTCAACCGGGATGCTTGTTGCACTGCCAACTCGCTCGATAACCCGCTCTTCAAGTACGCGCAGCAGTTTAACCTGCATGACAGTCGGCATGTCCCCGATCTCGTCGAGGAAAAACGTCCCGCCACTAGCCTGTTCAAACCGGCCCGCACGCGTCGAAACCGCGCCGGTAAACGCGCCTCGTTCGTGACCAAACAGCTCGCTCTCCAGCAGGTTTTCTGGAATGGCACCGCAGTTCACCGCAATGAATGGACCCATGCGGCCCGACTGCTCGTGAATCTGGCGGGCAACAACCTCCTTGCCAGTCCCGGACTCGCCGGTTATCAGAACGGTCGCCAGCGAGGGCGCCACCTGTTCGATGAGCTTTCGTACAAACCGGGTATCCGCACTGTCGCCAATCAGATCGCTTCCACAGGGTCTCGGGTCGGAGTGATCCGTCTTGCGACGCGCGGCCCGAATCTCTTCGAGTACTTCGCCCAGAGCATCGAGGCGCACTGGGTAACGCAGTGAATGCAGCCTGGCCCAGGGAAAGTCCTTGTTGAGTTCTTTTGACGCGATCATTCGGTAACGGAGTCCGACAGCATGACAATAGGAATGTTGGGGTCCAGGTCGCCAATATCTCCGACCAGGGTCCGAACTTCACCGTCATCCAGGTCCGGTCCGACGAACACAGCTTCGATTCGGCGATCGCCAACCAGGCTTTGCCATTCATGGGGTCTCGCCGAACAAACCTGTGGCGTATCCATGAATTCAATCAACTCTTTGAGGTTACTGGTCGTCGCAGTGCTGTTATTCACCACCACGATCAGGCTTTCGAAGCTACTCATTGCCAGATCTCACCTTCACATAGTCCGTTGCCCTATTGTTTTTATTAGCATTTATTAGCTCTTATACCGTATCTGGGCTAAACAAACCACATACCGATATCGAGTCGCTCTAATGTCTAATATTAGTCGTTTTTGCCCATGCACGACACTCGGTAAATACTTAGCACCTTATTTGGTCTTTTTTCCCCATATAGAATACGTTAAACAATCGCGGCGCCTGGCCGATCTATTCTTGTATGAAACGACTCTCCAAATTGCTCGGGCCCGCCTCGCGTACGGCGCCCGCTGAATCCCTGCGCAACCTCCAAACAGGCTCAATCACCGATGGGGCGATCGATACTCTAAGCAGCGTGATGCGAATCCTGGGCGATGAGTCTTTTCCACTCGACGGAGATTACGATGAGGACGAGTTCGCAATTACCTGCGCCGAATTCGCTCGACATATCGAGAATGGCGCGGGTGTGCCCTCGTTCGACATTCACCCGGCAAGCGATGGAAGCCGTTCCTGGGGACGCGTGCGACGCTTCTTCGCCGACCGGCGGCAAGCCGAGAATCGGTTCGTTACGGAACGTCTGGGTGACTACCGGGATGTAGTAGAAGATCTTGTTGGCGGTTTGCGCAACATCGTGCAGAGGGACCAGCAGACCGAAGGCACAATTAGCGAAAGCCTTGAGTCAATCAAGGCGGCCGTCGAGACCGGGGACATCAAGAACATCAAATCGTCGCTGGCCAACACGGTCCAGCGGGTCGAAGAGACATTTTCGGAACAGCGCCGCGAATACGAACAGCGGCTCGAAGAGCTCAACGAACGGATGTCCTGCCTGCGCAAGGACCTGGTCGACGCTCGTGAGGAAATGCAGCGCGATTCGCTGACCAATGCCTACAATCGCGGAGCGTTCGATACCGCAATCCGACGCAGCCTGAGTATGCAACTGGTACTCCGTCAGCCGGTCGTACTATTGATGATCGACCTCGACAATTTCAAGCAGGTCAACGACGGCTACGGCCACGCTGCTGGCGACGATGCGCTACGCCAACTGGGCGACACACTTGCACGCAATTTCATTCGCAAACACGATATCGTGGCCCGCTACGGTGGCGACGAGTTCGCCGTCATTCTCCCTGACACCAGCACAGTCAATGCTCGAAAGCTGATTGAGCGCTTTCTCGAACAGGCTGCCGAGATTCGAATTGGTGCTGCGCCGGAAGAGGCACTGGTCACCTGTTCGGTGGGCTACACCGAGGTCTGCGATGAGGACAACGTCGAGCTGCTCGTTGAACGCGCCGACAAGGCCCTGTACGAGGCGAAATCGTCCGGCCGAAATCGCGCTGTTTATCTTGCCCCCCATTCCTGAGGAAGCCTAAAGCCAGCGCGGCATTGGCCGATACCTAAGCTAGAGACGATTTCCGTCTGATCCCAGGGCATGGAGGGACACACTTTGGATTTGGCGACACTAATCGGCCTGATCGGCGCATTTGGCATTGTCATGTCGTCGATCATGCTGGGCGGGTCCGCGGGCACCTTCGTCAACACGCCGTCGTTGCTCGTCGTGTTGGGAGGCACCGTGCTTGTCACGATGATGAAATTCAGCCTTGGGAAATTTGCGGGCGCCGCATCCATAGCGGTCAAGGCCTTTCTCTATAAGCCGACGAATCCCGAGGAACTCATCCAGGAATCGGTCGAGCTGGCGAAGGCCGCACGCCAGGGTGGCCTCCTCGCACTTGAGGATCGGGAAATCGCCGACGACTTTATGAAGAACGGCCTGGGGCTGCTCATTGACGGCCATCCCGCCGATGTTGTGCGGACGATGCTACAGAAGGACCTTAATCAGACTCTAAAACGCCACGCGGACGGCCAGGACATTTTCAAAGCCATCGGCGATGTCGGCCCGGCAATGGGCATGATCGGTACCCTGATCGGTCTCGTGCAGATGTTGGCGAACATGGACGACCCGAAGCAGATCGGTCCTGCCATGGCGGTCGCGCTGCTGACGACGCTGTACGGCGCGATCCTGGCGAACATGATCGCGCTCCCCATCGCTGACAAACTCTCCGTGCGAAGTCGCGAGGAAAACACGAGCAAGTCATTGATAATTGACGCCTTACTGAGTATTCAGGGCGGCCAGAATCCGCGCATAATCGCGAGCATGCTAGAGGCTTACCTACCACGTTCGCAACGCAGCGAGGAGGACAGTGAGGCCTGACCGGGCCCACTGCGAATCATGTCCGAGGGATTTGAAGAGAAGAAAGAGAGTGCAGGAGTACCGGCCTGGGTCATGACCTTCGCCGACCTGATGACGCTGCTCATGTGCTTCTTCGTGCTGCTGCTCGCCTTCTCGGAAATGGACGTCGCCAAGTTCAAACAGCTTTCGGGCTCGATGAAGGACGCTTTTGGTGTTCAGGCCGAAGTCGAGGTAAAGACCATTCCGAAAGGTACCAGTGTCGTCGCCCAGGAGTTTAGTCCCGGCCGCCCGGATCCGACGGTGCTTAACCAGGTGCGCCAGTTCACAATTGACTCGAATCGCAACACGCTCGATGCGCTCGATCGCGAACTCAAGGAGATCGAAGAGACTCGAGAGCACGCGCGTCGCCTGCGGCTGGCCCTAAAGGAAGAAATCGAGAAAGGCAGCGTTTCGATTCAGACCGAAGGTATGAAAGTCATCGTGCACCTCATGGAGAACGCGACATTTGACTCAGGCGATGCCCGGCTGCACGACACGTTCCGCCCGACGCTGGACAAGATTGCCGGGCTTATCGACAACGACAGTGGCGAACTTACGATATCGGGCCACACCGATAATCTGCCTATTTCCAACGAGCGCTTCCGGTCCAACTGGGACCTGTCCACGTCACGTGCGGTCTCGGTGGCCCACGCGCTGCTGGAGACCGGTGCGGTGGACCCGGGCATTGTCATGGTAACGGGACACGCCGACACGCGCCCGCTCGAACCAAATGAGAGCGCCGAGAATCGGGCCAGGAATCGACGTGTTGACATCAGCATCGTGCGCGGCAAGGAAATAGATGAATACCGTACTCTGAGCATTACCGCCGTATCGGCGAGCGTCCCGAACAACGAGGAACTGGAACAATGACAGACAGTGACGACAACAGGCGCTCGTTCCGGGTCAGCGAATCCGTGTACCTCAAGTACGAGATGCTGACCGATAATGAGTTTCACGAGGGCATCGAGCGCCGCAAGCTGCGTCTCGGTGAAGATGATGGTGCGCAAGCCCGGCTTGTCGACATCGAAGCGCGCCTCGCAGAAGCGATGTTCCTGCTTAATGGCGAGCACGCCGGTCTCGGCCGCTGCATGACCCTGATGAACGACAAACTCAATGTCGTTATCGAACAATTGCCATCGCTTCGCGAAAGCAAGGCCAGCCTCGCCCGGACACCAGCCCAGGTCTGCGACGTCGGTGCCGACGGCATGGCGTTCTCCAGCAAACGTGCGATGGCGATCGGCGACAAGCTTAGCTTGAGATTCCTGCTGTCGTCGGATAACCGCTACGTTGAAACGTTTTGCAAAGTCATACGACTGACTGACCCGGTGGACGACAGCGATCCGGATCTGCGCTACGGGATTGTCGTGGAGTTTAAGAACATGCCTGCGTCACAGCGCGAGATCCTGATACAGCACATGTTCAGTCGGGAGTCGGAGACCCTGCGTATGCGGCGCCTCGAGTTGGAAGGCAGCTAAGAGCGCCGTCTCCCCTGTTTAGCTTAACGACTGCTGCATATTCTGCAGCTTTTCACGATACGCCGACATGAGTTCGGCAGCTCGCTCTTCATCAACACCGAGCTTCCGACACGACGGGTCGTTGTCGAACTTCTCATCGAGTTTTTCTTCATTCTCGTCGATGAGCAGCTTCGCTACGACGATAACATCGACCAGGGCAGGCGCAGAATCAGGATCGAGGTCTACGTAGGTAGCGGGATCCGCCGATTCGACAATCTCTTCTGGAAACCCCCAGGATTCGATAATGCTCTTGGATATCTGGGGATTCCACTCCTCCATAACGAGGTTGAATGAGCTCTTATTGCCCAGAAACTCCGGGAAGTCTTCAGCCTTGGTGATGATGTACAGCTTACCGATCTCATTCATCAGGCCGCACAGGAAGGCTGACTCCTGGTTCAGGTTTGGCTGCCTTTGAGCAATCGCATGGGACATGCTGGATAGTTTCATGCCGCGCGCCCAGACCCTGCGTTGCAGCTTGGTCGACTTGTCGTGCTTGTCTGAGTTATACAACTGCTTCATGGCGAGTGACATCGCGGTATTTCGCACCACCTCGAAACCGAGCCGTCCGATCGCAGTGTCCAGGTCTTCGATTTTGACATTGGCACGATTGTAGAGGGCGGAGTTCGCAAACACGAAAAGCTTGGATACGAGAACCGGGTCGACACTGACGGCCTGGCTGATTCTCCCAAAATCACAGTCCGCCCGCTCGAGCATCCTGCGGATATTGAGCACGACGTCGGGTAATGAGGGCAGTGAGATGTCGCCGTTGTCGAGCTCAAGCGCAAGTAGACTTACAAATCTGAATTGATCACTCTTTTCCATGAGTTCCTAGCTTCCACCCGATACGACGCGGGCTTTTCCGTGAAGTTTTTGCATGAGACGCGCTTCGCCGATATTCAGGCCGCAACTGCGCGACAGCTCTTCGATACTTGCCCCTAGCCGGGCCATTCGAATGGCATTCTCAATCGGCAGGTTCCTCTCGACGGCCGGTCGTGGACTATGTTTCTTGATGTCCATGACCTTTACTGTGCGCTGTAGCTCGCCCATGCGTTTTTCGAGGCGTTCGGTCGCTTTCATCTGTTCCCGAATCTGGAGTTCTCCCGTCTCAGCCATTGCGGCCCCGGTCGGACTTTCGCGGAACCGCTCGAGGCGCCGGTAACGCCGGTCGAATTTGACCAGAAATACACTCACGGCCCCGAATATCAGGACATTCGATGCCAGCAGGACGTAAATCAATTCGAAGGTGATCATCATACGTGCTCGTCTATAGTGGATCCATGTTCCCCATCTTCGCGCTCACGATCCTCACCTTGCTCCGGATCTTGACGTGGCCGTTTCTTGCGTTGATCGGGTTTCCGACCCTCCGGCACCGGCTGCACCGGCTTCACGGGATACGTCGGGACAATGTGTTTTATGCCTGAGATGAAATCTGCCATGACGGGATTCCTCCATCACCAGCGTTTCGCGGCTGCACGCAAACGCATGACCGCCTGGCCGTGAATCTGACAGACGCGCGACTCGGATACGTCGAGTACCACACCAATCTCCTTCAGGTTCAGCTCCTGCTCGTAATAGAGCGAGAGCACAAGTTTTTCGCGTTCCGGCAATTGATCGATTGAATTCGCCAGTAACTCACGAAACTGGTCCTGGAATAGCTGCTGATCCGGACGAGGTGTACTTGACGATGGCGGCTTGCGTTGCAGCGTCGGTTCTTCAAGTGTTTCCTCATAGCTGAACAGGCGGCTGCAGGCACTGTCCTTGAGAATCTTGTGGTAGTCGTCCACCGAAATCTCGAGGTGCGCAGCGATCTCTTCCGTTGTTGCCGCCCGACCGGTTTCGGCCTCGACCGCGTGCATCGCCTCTGTGACGCGCCGATACTTGTGATGTACCGAACGAGGTGTCCAGTCGTGCTTACGGATGTCATCGAGCATGGCCCCACGAACTCGAATTCCGGCGTATGTCTCGAAACTTGCACCGCGCGATGCGTCGAAGTTTGCCGCGGCTTCCAGCAGCCCGACCATACCCGACTGCAGCAGGTCATTGACGTCGACCGTCGCGGGCAATCGTGCGACGAGATGGTGTGCGATCTTCTTGACGAGGTCGACGTGTTCGGCCGTAAGCTCGTCGCTGTTGTGCGCCTGGCTTGATACAACATTGCTGTAAGTATTCATGCGACCTTACCTCGCGATTCCGGACTACCCATGAGTAGCCGCTCCAGGAAGAACTCGATCGCGCCACTGGGTCTGCGCGCTGCGGGTAGCGCGTTTACGTCCAGGGCGAGACGCTGAAATGCCTCCCCCGACGCGCTTCGCGGATACGCATCGACCACTGCACGCTGTTCCTGAACTGCGCGCACAAGGTAGTCATCGCGCGGCACATCGCCGGCATGTCGGAGAATCACATCCAGGTATTGATTCGTAACTCGCAGCAACTTGCGGAACAGGACGCGACCGTCTCCTGCCCTTGCGCTTTGATTGGTGACGATATTGAACCGGGTAATGCCGTAGTTTTGGCTAAAGACTTTCAATAACGCATATGCATCGGTGAGTGACGCCGGCTCGTCACAAACGACGACCATCGGGTGCTGTGCGGCCTGGACAAACCTTGCGACCTTTGGCGAGATACCCGCGGCCGTGTCCACGATCAGAATTTCGGGCTGTGTCTTGAGCTGGCTGAAGGACTGAATAATGCCGACCTGGGATGCTGCCGGAAGATCCGTCATGCAGAACTTTCCCGACGATGCCGGAACGATGCGGATATTGCCCGGCCCCGACAAAATTGTGTCACCGAGTTCTGCCTCCCCTTCCACAACATGCGACAGGTTGAATTTGGGCTGCAGACCCAGCAGTACGTCAACGTTCGCAAGACTCAGGTCTGCATCGAGCAGGCAGGTGTCCCGACCCAGGTGACCGAGCGCCACAGCCAGGTTGGCTGCGACATTGGTCTTGCCGACGCCACCTTTGCCGCTGCAAACCGCAATTGTCTTTACTGGTTTCTGCTTCATAAGTCTTTCCAGTTTCGATCCTTGAGTAGTGTTAGCCATGTGCAACGCTCATCCCTGTGTAACGTTCGGACATCGTGCGTTCGTCGACTTGCGGGTGACTGGCGTGCATGCAATCGACAGCCTGGTTTACGAGCCAAAGACGCTTGTGCGCCGCACCGTGCAGGTCGTCGGGGATCCGCTGTCCGTCCGAGAACCAGGCAGCTGGCAGGTCATGACGGATGATCGTACTCATGACACATCCAAGTTGTGCTGCCTCATCGATCTTGGTGACGATGCAACCTTCCAGCGGCACCTTTCGAAATTCACGTACAGTCTCGTCGAGCGCCGCTTCCTGGGTAGCCGCCGAGAGAGTCAGGTAGAACTTCACGCGATCGGCATTGCGTCCGTACGCAGCAAGCTGGTTCGCCAGATCACGGTCGCGCTGGCTGCGTCCCTCGGTGTCTATCAGAACAAGTTTCTTGTCACTTAGCTGCGTCAGCGTCGTACTCAACTCATCAAAGCTGCTGGCAGAGTGAACCTGCGCTCCAATGATGTTGGCGAACGCCGTCAGGTGTTCTTTGGCTCCGACGCGGTAGGAATCCGCGCTGACGAGCGCAATATCATCGGCCCAGTTATTCATGGCAAAGCGCGCGGCGAGCTTGGCAATGGTCGTGGTCTTGCCGACGCCAGTCGGGCCGATCAATGCAATGGTGCCGCCGTTTTCGAGTAGCTTGTCGTCGACGACTGGCAGTGTCTGTGCCAGCATCGTCAACGGTGGTTTCCAGAGGCTCTTGACCTCCTCGGTCGGGCCAAGGCGATCAATAATCATGTTGGCTATATCAGGTGCGATACCGAGTCGAGCCAGGTTGCGCAACAACTGCGCACGCATCGGGTAGTTACGCGCACCGTCTTTCCAAACCAGCCCGGACAACTGCGTTTCCAGCAAGCCACGCAAGGCACTGAGCTCTTCACGCACGCCCTCGAGCGACAGCGTATTCGTGCCGCTGCCAGCCCCGCCCTGCGGTGTCGCTGCGGGCGTCACTATTACCGAGTCCGTGACTCTTCGCACGTTCAAATCGTCCGCGATCACCTTCACTTCGGGCTCCGCCGGCGGAACAGTATCGTCCTCGGCGATGCTCGCAAGGGCGTCGCTGTTGATCTGGGCATCGGAACCAGCGTCGACGCCAAGTGCGTGGCGAACCAGGGCCTCGTCGTAGTCAATCGCGGCAATTACCTCGATACCATCATCGACGCGACGGTTTGACAGGATCACGGCGTCCGGGCCCTGATCCTCTCGCACTTTTCGCAAGACGTGTTTCATGTCTTTATCCAGATAGCGTTTAATTTTCACGATCGTTCCTTTTCATGTATTCGCTCGTTGTCGCGTCGCTCTTCAACCCTTGCTTCCTGTTTGCCGCCATTTCACATCTAGCTCACGGCAGCAATCATTTGTATGCGTTTGTCGTCGGGTATCTCGTTGTAGGCCAGTACGTGCAGGTTGCGGATGTTGCGCATCATGCGAGACATCCACGGCCTTACAGGGGGAGCCACCAGCAGCACTGCAGGCTCGCCGGCCATTTCCTGGCTTTGTGCCTTCTCTGTCAGTGACTGATGCAATCTCTCAACCATGGCTGGTTCCAATCCGACGTTTCCGCCTTCCTGTACTGACTCATTCAAGATTCGTTCCAACTCTGGCTCCAGCGTCATAACTGCGAGCTCAGCCCCCGTCCCTGCTACGTTGTGGACGATTGAGCGACCGAGGGAGACGCGTACAGCAGCCGACAAAACGTCGGGATCCTGACTTCTCCCGCCATGCTCCGCCAACGTCTCGGCGATCTTCCGAATGTTCTTCAGCGGGATGTTCTCCTGCAGCAGGTTTTGCAGGACGCGCGTGATGACGCTCATCGGCAGCAGCTTGGGTGTCAGTTCCTCGACCAGCTTCGGCGATACGGCTGTCAGCCGATCCAGCAGCTGTTGTGCCTCTTCGTGGCCGAGTAATTCGTGTGCATTCGTCAGCAGTAGCTGGCTCAGGTGGGTTGCCACAACTGTGGCGGGGTCGACGACCGTGTATCCGAGCATCTGCGCTTCCTCGCGCTGTGAGCCCTCGATCCAGTACGCCTCAAGCCCGAATGCCGGATCCTCGGTGGCGATTCCCTCGACCTTTCCGAACACCTGGCCGGGGTTGATGGCAAGGTCCTTGTCGACGTGCACTTCACTCTCGCCAATGGTGACGCCGGCGAGTGAAATACGGTAAGTGTTGGGCTGCAGATCCAGGTTGTCGCGGATGTGCACGGGTGACACCAGGAACCCGAGTTCCTCAGTCAACTTCTTGCGTACGCCCTTGATCCGAGCCACCAGCGGTCCGTCTCGGGCCGAGTCAACGAGCGAGATCAGGCGATAGCCTACTTCCAGTCCGACCAGGTCGACCGGGTCGACATCCTGCCAACTCAGGTCCGGCAACGCGGCGTCTGGATCAGTGATCTGTGGTTCAGGTTCTGGCGTTGCCTTTTGCTTTCTCGCGACACGCAGGGCCGCATAGCCACAGGCGCCTGCCAGCAAGAGGAACGCTCCGTTCGGCATACCCGGGATCATGCCCAGGATGCCGACGATTGCGCCAGTAACCGCAAGTGTGCGCGGGTCGTTGAGCAACTGCGCCGTCACTTGCTGCCCCATGTCCTGGGAACGCGTAACACGGGTCACAATGATAGCGACTGCGGTCGATAGCAATAGTGACGGTATTTGCGCGACGAGGCCGTCGCCGATCGTCAGCAGTGTGTAGTTGTGCATGGCCGCCGACAAGTCCAGGTCATGCTGCGTCATGCCGATGAGCAGACCGCCAATGATGTTAATGAACAAGATCAGGATGCCTGCGATGGCATCGCCTCGAACGAACTT
>Ga0209344_10003937_pt1 | contig 14147 bp, 12 predicted proteins | sample Cruoilmetagenom6_FD_187293 | JGI IMG/M metagenome (GOLD analysis project Ga0209344, IMG submission 187293) | Oil polluted marine microbial communities from Coal Oil Point, Santa Barbara, California, USA - Santa Barbara Oil Seep Sample 6 (SPAdes)... | ecosystem: Environmental > Aquatic > Marine...
ACTTATCGCGGTGGCTAACAAACTGCTGAAACAGGCATTTGCAATCGCAAAAAGCGGTTTGCCCTATGATGAGAAATTTGTATCCAAATTGAACTAAAAAGATTTGTTTTTCAACTCAGATCTTTGTTGTAAACAGTTTTTATTTAGGTATTCCAACTCTAATTTTTTCTTGCCTCGATAGATTTGTAATGACATAATTGTAAGGGATTAATGAATCTGTTGTAGTGATTTCTAATTCAGTTCCAATTGTCCAGTTTTTCATTATTGGCACGTCTTCTTGTAAAACAACAAATTGTCTACCATTTTCTAAAGTAATTGATGTGTTGTCTTTTGATTTACTAGCTAATATCATTTATTTAATTTCTATTTTTCTAATATGAGTTCTTTATTCTGATTATCAATTGACCATTTTTTGAAATTATCTAAAAAACTACGACCAAGTAATAATGGCGATTCAGAAACTCCAATTGAAGCTCTTACATTTTTTATGGTATAGTTGCCAATTGTCATTTCAGGTATAATTAATCTTCTGCACTTAATAATTGAACCATCAGCAAGTTTAAATAATGCAGGTTCAATATAATCTTCTCGTTTTATTGTCCCATTATCTATTAGTTGTCTCTCTGTTTCCTTGGATAATGAAATTTCACTTGCTCCAGAATCAAGAACAAAATGTTTTTTTAAATTTCCAATTTTAACCCAAACTTTATATATTCCACCATAAGTTTCCAGTGGGATATTATCTTTAGAGTCTATTCCAGAAATAGTTGGTTTTGATTTTCCTAAATTCTTATTTGCAAATGGGTCATCGTCGTCGTCAGTTGAATATTCATCACTATTTTCTATTTCACTTAATAAGTAAGAAAATGCATTAAACATCTTGTCTAGATTATCTTTTCCAAATGTTTTTATTGTTATATCATAAGAAGCCATACTTCTTGATGACCAAATGAGATTAATACAGTTTGTTGACATTTCCATTCCAAACCTTTTTGTTTTTTCTTTACAAGTTATTCTTAAAACTTTTCCCTCAACAGAACTATTAAATTTTTCTACTTGAATCTCATTAGCGTACGCTTCTTGAGAAACACTTTTTTCATATTTATTTTTATACGCTGGGTGAGGCCTTAAGACATCAACTATTAGTTTGCCATTACTTTCTAATTTGACTAAATATCTTTCAGCAGAACCTTTCTGTAGATTAGAATTAATATAGTCAAGTGTTTCTGTAATAGAAAGCGTTTGAGAGAACAAATTCAAACAAAATAAATTAGCTAATAAAAAAAGTGTTTTTCTATTCATTCTGATGTTTTTTTAATTGTTTACAACGATCTCGTATAACCGTCAGTTACGGGTTAATATGCGTTAATTTTCGGTTAAGTACAGATGTTAGCAATTCCTAGTGGATTCGGACGTAGTCGAATCCGCCGTAATTGCGGTTATACATTGTGCCTGTTGCACAACCACCTCTTCAAATATAGCAAAAGGCTTGTTTTCTGCTTAAATAACTAAATTTTTACAACTTGTAATATACCCTAAAAAAGGGGTAATAGTGAAATGCGAAAAACCTTAATCTAAAACCAAGATATATTTATATTTTTAACATTTTAAAATAATTACGTACCAATATAATGTCAGAAGACCATAAAAAACAATTGGAGCAGCAGCTCTGGAATATAGCCAACACACTTAGAGGCAAAATGAATGCAGATGAATTTAGAGACTATATCTTAGGCTTTATTTTCTACAAGTATTTAGCAGAGAAAATGGAAATTTATGCAAATACCATTCTACAACCAGATGGCATCCAATTTACCGATATAGACGAAAACACTCAAGAAGGACAAGAATACATAGAAGCTATTCGAGAGGAAGCATTAGAAAAGTTAGGCTACTTCTTAAAACCATCAGAGTTGTTCTCTGCAATCGCAAAAAGAGGGAATCACAATGCAGATGAAACGTCTTTAGAACAAGCAGCAGACACTACAGAAACCTACAATACCAAGCACAATTTTATTCTGGAGGATTTACAAAAAATCCTAAACAACGTGCAGAACAGTACAATGGGTACAGAGAGTGAAGAAGATTTCGATAACCTCTTTGAGGATATGGATTTAAACTCTACCAAATTAGGTAAAACACCAGAAGCACGAAACGAAGTTATTGCCAAAGTATTAGCGCACTTAGATAAAATAGACTTTCAGTTAGATCAAACCGAATTAGATGTATTGGGTGATGCCTACGAATATCTAATTGGAAAATTTGCAAGTGGTGCAGGTAAAAAGGCAGGTGAATTTTATACACCACAAGAGGTAAGTATGGTATTAGCGAAGTTGGTAACAACAGGAAAACACAAACTAAAATCGGTATACGACCCTACTTGTGGTAGTGGTTCGTTGCTTTTACGTGTGGCTAAAGAAGTAGAAGAAGTCAACAACTTTTACGGTCAAGAATTAAACCGTACTACCTACAACTTAGCACGTATGAATATGATATTGCACGGTGTGCATTATCGTAAGTTTGATATTAAACAAGAAGATACCTTAGAGCATCCACAACACTTAGAACATCGTTTTGAAGCTATTGTAGCCAATCCACCATTTTCTGCAAAATGGAGTGCCAACCAACTCTTTATGAGTGACGATAGGTTTAGCCAATATGGCAAGTTAGCACCAAGCAGTAAAGCCGATTTTGCTTTTGTACAACATATGGTACATCATTTAGCGGAGAACGGACAAATGGCAGTAGTATTACCTCACGGTGCATTGTTTAGAGGAAATGCTGAAGAACATATTCGTAAATATTTAATCAAAGAGAAAAATATATTAGATGCTGTTATAGGTTTGCCAACTAACTTGTTTTACGGTACGCCAATACCAACTTGTATTTTAGTGTTTAAAAAGTGTCGTGAGAATCCAGATAATGTCTTGTTTATTGATTCAAGTGCATATTTTGAAAGAGGTACACAAAATGTTTTAAGAGCTTCTGATGTCGAAAAAATCATAACAACATACAGAGATAGAACAGTCGTTGACAAGTATAGTTATGTTGCACCTCTTTCTGAAATTGAAGAGAACGAATACAATCTTAATATCCCAAGATATGTAAACACATTCGAGGAAGAGGAAATTATTGATGTTTCTAAAGTATCTACTAAGTTAAAAGCCTTAGAAATAGATATGAAAGAAACTGATGATGCCTTAATAGCACTTTGTAATGAATTAAATATAGATACACCTTTTTAAAAATGGATAAAAGAGAAAGTAAAATACCTCTTGTCAGATTTCCAGAATTTAAAGAGGGTTGGGAGCATAAGCAGTTAAATGAATTACTAAAAGTTTCAAAGAAGAAAAACACAGACTTAAAGTATTCTAAAGAAAAAGTATTATCGGTTTCTGGTGAGTTAGGCATTGTAAACCAAATTGAACATTTAGGTCGTTCGTATGCAGGAAAATCGGTTCATAATTATGGGTTTGTAGAAAACGGTGATATAGTATATACCAAAAGTCCATTAAAAGAGAATCCTTACGGTATTATAAAATTAAACAAAGGTGTTCCTGGTATTGTGTCAACTTTATATGCTGTTTATAAAGTAAAAGATAACTATGCCGATGGTGAATTTATAGAACATTACTTTTCGTTAGATGCCAATACAAATCGTTATTTAAGACCTTTAGTAAGAAAGGGAGCTAAAAACGATATGAAGATTAATAACGAATATGTACTGCACGATAGAATCTTTGTACCTAAAAAGGAAGAGCAAAAACGCATTGCACATTTTTTTAATGTAATTGATACTAAAATCAATCAATTAAAAGAAAAACATAGCCTTTTAGAAGAATATAAAAAAGGTGTGATGCAAAAAATATTCACTCAAGAAATCAGATTTAAAAAAGAGGATGGTAGTGATTTTCCAGATTGGGATAAAACAACTCTTGGTAAAGTATTTAAAATATTCAACGGATATGCGTTTTCAAGTAAAGATAGTTGTAGTGATGGTGTCAAATGGGTTAAAATAGCAGATGTTGGTATTCAAAGAATGCAAAGAGAAAACATTTCGTTCTTACCAACTGAATTTAAAGAATTACACAAGAAATTTATATTAAAAAAAGGTGATTATGTTATTGCGTTAACAAGACCAATATTGAATGGAGAATTGAAAATATCAGAAATTGATGTTTTTTTCAACAATTCTTTATTGAATCAAAGAGTGGGTAAAATAGTTAGTTCAAACAACTTAACCTTCGTATATTACTTTCTTCAGCAGCAATGGTTAATTAATTCCATTGAAAAAAATATAGCAGGTACTGACCCACCAAATCTATCTGCAAAAGAAATTGACCATATTAAAGTTAGTATTCCTAAAGTTAAAGAACAAGAAAGAATAGCAAAGATTCTCTCAAATATTGACAATAAAATTACTACAGCTATTAATCAAATAGAAGATTTAAAAACCTATAAAAAAGCATTATTACAGCAAATGTTTGTGTATTAATGAATGTTAAAAACTAAATTAAAATGTTAATAAATAGTGCTAAATGGTATAAAAATTGTACTTTTGTATCAACAAAACACCTTAGTGTTCTTGTTTACATAGCATTAGACAGTACATTTACTAACAATAATACACCTTCCGTGCCTCTTAACAATGCACACTCGGGAGGTTTTTTCTTTTAATGCTATGGCCAAAAAAAAATATACCAAACCACCTTTATCGTTTCAAGACCAAATTACACAACTTCAAGGTAGAAATTTAACCATAGCTAACCCAGCTAAAGCTACAGCATATTTGCAAAGCATTAGTTATTATAGGCTAAGTGCTTACTTTTTACCTTACCAACAGGTTAAAGACACCTTTAACGCAGGTACAACATTTACGCAAATTGTACAAACCTATATGTTCGATAAAGAGTTGCGTTTATTGGTGTTTGATTGTATTGAGCGTTTAGAAATTGCTATTCGCACCCAATTTATTTATTGTATGGCATTGCATTATAACGATGCACATTGGCAAGACAACCAAGCATTATTTATAAACCCATTTTATAATAGAGTAGGTGCTTTGGTAGATCCTTATAATGATTTGCAGGGTATCATATCTCGTGCAAAAACAAACCGTAAACCAGAAGTGTTTATTAAACATTATATAGACAACTATAATTCACCTGCAAATCCACCATCTTGGATGTGTTTGGAATTATTGACTATGGGAGAGTTATCTCATATATACAGAGGCTTGCGGAATAATAGTGATAAAAAGCGGATAGCTTCATTTTTTGATGTACACCATACTGTTTTTAAATCTTGGATGCATACCTTAACCTATGTGAGAAATTTATGTGCGCATCATTCAAGATTATGGAATCGTGATTTAGCAATAGAACCAGATAGGTTATTAAAACCTGTGGGTAATTGGGTAGGTAGTCGTTATCAAAATAACAAACGTATGTTTTATTTTTTATGTGTAATTAAGTATATGTTGAATAGAGCAAACCCTACCAATACATTGACGCAAAAAATAGATGATTTGTTTAAAAAATATCCAACAGTTCCTGTACAATATTTAGGAATACCATCAGATGGCAACGGTAATTTATTAAATTGGAAAAACGAGCCTTTATGGCAATAGTAAAATTGGAAATTAGATAAAACTAACCCTATAAAAACAAAAAACGCAGAGCTTCTGTGGCTTGCGTTTCTCGATTTCCTTCTTTCTAATGAAAGATGAACTCAATGCAAATATAGGATTTTAGTTTAATTATAAGTAAGATATAACAAAAATAAATGAGTACACAACCAGAGCAAGTATTAGAAAATCAGTTAGTTGAGCAGTTGTCGCATCAAGGATATGCTAAGGTAAGTATTCCAGACGAAGCGGCTTTATTGGCTAATCTAAAGACACAGTTAGAAAAGCATAACAACATTACATTTACCGCTAAAGAGTTTGAACGTGTACTCAATATTCTTAGTAAAGGTTCTGTATTTGAAAAAGCAAAAACCTTACGTGAAAAACAACATATTGTACGTGATAATGGAGATAACCTCTATTTCGAGTTTCTAAATACAGAACATTGGTGTCAAAACCAATACCAAGTTGCCAACCAAGTGACTATGGAGGGTAGTTATAAAAACCGTTATGACGTTACTTTATTAGTTAATGGTTTGCCATTAGTTCAGATAGAACTTAAGCGCAGAGGCTTAGAAATGAAAGAAGCCTTTAATCAAATAAACCGTTATCAAAGGCATTCGTTTGGTGCTAAATCAGCTTTATTTCAATACGTACAAATATTTGTAATCAGTAACGGTGTTAATACCAAATACTATGCAAATAACAGGCATCAATCATTCAAGCAAACATTCTATTGGACAAACAAGGAAAACAAGCGTTTAACTAATATTCTTAATGGGTTTACAAGTGAGTTCTTAGAGCCTTGTCATATCTCTAAAATGATATGTAAATACATTGTATTAAACGAAACCCATAAAATTTTAATGGTGCTTAGACCGTATCAGTTTTATGCAGTTGAAGCATTGATTGATAGAGTAAAAAACTCAACCAAAAACGGTTATATATGGCATACTACAGGTTCTGGTAAAACGTTGACGTCTTTTAAAGCAAGTCAAATCATTATGAAAATGCCACAAGTTAAAAAGGTGGTATTTGTAGTAGATAGAAAAGATTTAGATTACCAAACCACCAAAGAGTTTAATAGTTTCTCTAAAGGTAGTATAGATGGCACAGACAATACAAAAGCCTTAGTAAAACAGTTTAGCGATGATACGAAGATTATCGTAACCACCATTCAAAAGCTAAATACGGCCATCAGCAAAAAGAACTATTTAGCTAAAATGGAACAACTTAAAGACGAGCGTATAGTCTTTATTTTTGATGAGTGTCACCGTAGCCAATTTGGAGACACACACAATCGTATAAAATCGTTCTTCAATAATCATCAAATGTTTGGTTTTACAGGCACACCAATATTTGCAGATAATGCGGTTAAAAACGAATTAGGAAAGCGTACTACAAAAGAGTTATTTGGAGAATGTTTACATAAATACGTCATTACAGATGCGATTAAAGATGAAAACGTACTTAAATTTTCAGTAGAATATGTAGGTCGCTACAAACAAAAAGAATCTGCAACCGAAATTGATATTGAGGTAGAAGATATTGACCGTAAAGAGTTAATGGAATCCCCAAAACGATTAGAAAAAATTGCAGATTACATTATTGCCAACCATAACAGAAAAACACATAGTAAAGAGTTTACGGCAATGTTTTGTGTAGGTAGTACAGATATGTTGGTGCAGTATTATGATATTCTACAACGTAAAAAAGAAGAAGGTAAACACAATCTTAAAATTGCAACCATATTTAGCTTTGTAGCCAACGAGGACGATGCAGATGCCAACGGTTATATTCCAGAGGAAGTGTCGGTAGTTGAGGAAGCAGCAGCCTTATACGGAATGAACAGCCATAAAAGAGATAAATTAGAAAGTTATATAGGGCATTATAACCAAATGTTCGGTTCTAATTTTTCAACAAAAGACAGTCAATCATTTTACAATTACTACAATGATATTTCCAAGAAAGTAAAAGAACGTAAAATAGATGTACTATTGGTTGTAAACATGTTTTTAACAGGTTTTGATAGTCCTGCTTTAAATACATTGTATGTAGATAAAAACTTAAAATATCACGGATTAATACAAGCCTATTCACGTACCAATAGAATTGTAAACGAACAGAAATCACAAGGTAATATTGTGGTGTTCCGTAATCTTAAAAAAGCAACAGACGAAGCTATTACACTCTTCAGCAATAAAGAAGCTATCGAGGTTATCATAATGAAGCCTTATGAAGAGTATGTAAAGAAATTCAATGAGGCTTTTATCAATTTATTGCAAGTAACGCCAACAGTAAATAGTGTAAATGATTTAGTAAGTGAAGAAGATGAATTAGAATTTATCAAGGCATTTAGAGAGTTGATGCGTCTAAAAAACACGATGACCACTTTTGCTAATTTCGATTGGGAAGATTTAGCAATGAATGAGCAGTTGTTTAACGATTTTAGGAGTAAGTACTTAGACCTTTGGCAAAAAACAAAACACGATACAGCAAAAGAAAAAGTATCAATATTAGATGATGTAGATTTTGAATTAGAGTTAATTCACAGAGATGAAATAAATGTAACTTATATACTTAAACTATTGGCAGCATTAAAAGATGCGAAGAAGTCAGAACAGGAAGCAAAGAAAAAGGAAATTGTAGATATACTCTCTGGTGAAGCCAATTTAAGAAGCAAACGAGAATTAATAGAAAAGTTCATTCAAGACAATTTACCTCATATAGAGGATTCAGATAACATTCCACAAGAGTTTGAGAAGTTCTGGACAGAAGAACAACAAAAAGCATTTGAAACCTTTGTAAAAGAAGAAAACCTATCATCAGAAAGAACACAAAAACTAATTGAAGATTATCTATATGCCGAAAGAGAACCATTAAGAGACGAACTTTTAAATCTTATTGAAGGTGATAAGCCGTCAGTATTAAAACGCAAAACCATAGGCGATAGAATCTTAAATAAAGTCGTTAACTTTGTGGAAACTTTTGTAAATGGAATGGACAACTAATTAGAAATCAATGCAAAAACATACCGCCAAAATAACATCAAAAAGTATTGAGCAAAGTGGCTTACCAACAGACTATAGAAAAGCTTTAGCTGAATATATTTGGAACGGTTTTGATGCAAATGCTTCCAGAATAGACATAAATTTTGATGCTAATGAAGTTGGGTATATTAATCATTTATCAATAATAGATAACGGTACAGGTATAGCCATAAGTACATTAGATGATACTTTCGGTAATTTTTTAGATTCCCAAAAAGAACAATCATTCTCTGCTACAGGTTTTGTTAAAGGAAAGAAAGGTAAAGGGAGATATTCATTCACAAATTTTTGTCACAAAGCATATTGGAATACTACATTTAATAAATCTGATAAACTTTTAAACTATACAATTTCAATTGAAAAATTAGATAGTGTTAATTATGCTGTGTCAGATGAAAAAACAGTAAAAAAAAATACAAATACCGGTACAAAAGTTTCATTTGAAGAGTTCTTCAATTTAACAGGTGATCTATTAGAATCTGAAGATTTTCAACAATTCCTTGCTCAAGAATTTGGTTGGTTTCTCTACTTGAATAAAGACAAGGGATATAAATTACTGGTTAATGGAGATGAGATTAATTATAAATCCATAATAGCTGATACTGATAGTTTTGATTTGCCAATTGGTAAAAATGATTTCAAGATAACTTATATAAGATGGTCTAAAAAAATCGGTGAAAAATACTTTTATTATTTTCTAAATTCTAAACAACTTGAAGTTGGCAGAAGACACACATCTTATAACAATAAAGCTATTGAATTTCATCACTCTCTGTATATTGAATCCTCTTATTTTGATGAGTTTGAAGAAACTAAAGAAGATGAGCCTACCATAGGTTTTTTTCAGAATCAAGCTGATGAAACTTTCAAAGCATTGGTTAGTCATCTAAACCTTTATCTTGAAGAAAAAGAAAAAGAATTTATTAAGGAAAATAAGGCAGATGAGCTTATAAAGAAATACAATAAAGAAGGCATATTTCCTAAATTTAGAGCTAATGCTTACGAAAAATTAAGAAAACAAGATTTAGAAAATGTAGTAAAGGAAATCTATTCTGTTGAACCAAAGATATTTTTAAAACTAAACAAATCTCAAAGTAAAACATTAGTCGGTTTTTTAAATCTATTATTAGATTCTGAGGAAAGGGAAAACATTTTAGAGATTTTAGAAAGTGTTACCAAGTTAGATGAAGACGAAAGAGAAGAATTAGCCAAAACACTCAAAAATACTGAGCTAACCCACATTGTCTCTTTAGTTCGTTTTTTAGAGGATAGATTTAAAGTTATTAATACGCTAAAAGTTTTAGTCTACGACCTTGAAAAATACACTAACGAAAGAGACCATATTCAAAAAGTTGTTGAATCAAACTATTGGCTATTTGGTGAACAATACCATTTAGTTACAGCAGATGATAATTTTGAAATATTATTACATAATTATTTACATTTTGTTGAATCTAATAAAGATAAAAAGCCTAAAATAAGCTCACTCAACCAAAAGAATAAATTAAAAAGACCTGATATATTTATATGCAGACAAGACTTCTATGCTGACCCTCAAACTCAAGGAGACGTAATTGAGGAAAATATAATGGTCGAACTTAAAAGACCTTCGGTTACCATAGGCGTTGACCAATATCGCCAGATTGAAAACTATATGAGGTTTATTGTTGAGGAAGAACAGTTTAATAGTCAACATCGTAAATGGAAGTTTATATTGGTAGGTAAAAAAGTAGATAGATATATTAATGACCTTTACGATGATCAAAGGGACAAGGGTAAAAAATTCTTAATTTATTCCGTAAAAAACTATGATATTTATGCAATGACCTGGGATGATATATTTACAGATTATCGATTAAAGAATAGGCATATGGTAGACAAGCTTAAATTTAAAAATACTGTCCTTGAAGAATTAAAAGACGCTGGTGTTTTTTTAGATAAAGAAGCATCTGATTTATTAACTGAAAAAGCTAAGTCTATTTAGCTCAATATTATTAATTAATGCAAGATTTAGCAGAACAAATATTTGAAATTATAAAAGACTATCAATGCGATTATCCAGATAGAAAATTTGAAATAACAGTTGAACATATTATTAGTTGGGCAAATCAATTCGGGGACGATGCTGAGTTTGTTTTAAGTGAATTTTTACATTTTTTACCTCAAGTATATATTTCTAAGGAAAAAGCTAAAGATTTAATACGTACGAGACTATTAGAAATTCAAAAGTTTTACGGTTATAAAACAATGAATGAAATGGTAGTAAACACGCATTTTTTTAATGTTCAACGAGAATATAAAAGTCAACCTGAGATATTAACTATTGTTGATGAAATTTTACAAGAAGAATATATGGTTGACTACAAGGAATCTTTGGAAGACCCTAAAACAAATTTTATCTATTTTGACGATATTTTGGCAACAGGAGGTACTGTTTATCGTGATATATCCAGTTGGCTCGAATCTAAAGATGATGGTGTAAATGAAAATTACAAGGCAATTATAAATAAAACCAAAACTTTAGCTATCAGCTTGTTTTGCTATCATTCATTTGGTTATAGTAATATGGAATGGCGTCTAATGAAACAATTTGATGATAAAATAAAAAAGGTTCTTATTGTTGGTACTGATTATGTTGTAGAAAATCATATTAAAACAAAATGGATAGCAGAAAATCAAAAATTAAATTGTGTATATCCAATCGAAGAACAATCAAAAACAACATTAGAATATTTAGCAGGATTAGAAGCAGAAAACGATAGTGTTCCAGCTTTTAGACCATCTAATTTACCTAAGAAAGAAACATTTTTTAGTAGTCAAGAAAATAGAATTAAACTTGAAAAGATTTTTTTAGAGAAAGGAATAGAATTGTTAGATAAGGTGCAAACAGAAAATCCTGATAGAAGAAAACGACCATTAGGGGATACTGTTCGTTCACATAAAACATTTGGAACAGGCACTTTGTTTTTTACTTGGCGTAATATTTCCAATACCTGTCCATTAGTTTTTTGGTGGGATGTACCAGGACACAATTGGACACCACTTTTTTGCGTTAAGAATAGAGGATTATAAATAAAAATTTCTATATTGTTACAATATGAAGATTACCGAAAGAACTTATAATAGAAAGGATGTAGTTGTTTTTAAAAGCACGAAAGCGAATTTTGGAGGTCTATCTAATATGGCATCAGGTTATTCTTTGCGTGTTAATGACATAATAATTCCTTCAGCAGAAGCTCTTTATCAAGCTTGTCGTTATCCTTTGTTTCCATCAATTCAGCAAGAGATTATTGAGCAAAACAGCCCTATGACTGCAAAAATGATTAGTAGAAAGTATTTGCAATATACAAGGCAAGATTGGGAAGAGGTTAAATATTCAATTATGTATTGGGTATTAAAAGTTAAGCTTTCGCAAAATTTTGAAAAATTCTCTAAGGTTTTATTAGAAACAAATAATAAGCCAATTGTAGAATTATCTAATAAGGATAAAGATTGGGCAGCAATTGAAGTCGAAAAAAGTATATTAATAGGTAAAAACGCATTAGGTAGACTTTTAATGCAACTTAGAGAGGAATATATTAATAGTAGCAATTACATTGAATGTGTTCAACCAGTTGATATTTTTGGTTTTTTGTTATATGGTTCTCAAATTGAAACTGTATGTAATCCAAGAGTAGAGTTTGAAAATAATTATCTTTTTGATTTAGATTTTGCATAATTACCCCACACAAAACAAAACCCAGTTTTTTCGTGCCTCAAAATCCTCTGTCTTTTGTTTTGTTCCGCTCGCCAACGCACTTGTAGTTTTTGGTTGCCATCCCTCACACAGCACATTACTTGTTTTATTTAAACTTTAATATTTTAAAGAAAAGGTACAATAAAAAAGTAAAGAGCTGTTGCCAACGCGCACACCAAAAACCACCCCAAGCTATGTTTACATAACGGGTAGTAATAATAGCAGCCGCTACACCCACCACATCACCAAAGCTGTAGTTATAACGCCATTATGTAAAATAGCCGCTTTTCCCACGCTCACATCCGAACTTTTAATAAAAATCCGAACTAAATTGAAACAATAACCATTTGAAATTTTAGCTTAAAATGATGCATATTCGTTATCTCATTCAAGCTGCACAAAACCATCGTTAAGTCCAAGTATTCCTTACCTCAAGTCTTTGTTTGTTTCATTTCGTTAACAAATATATTAGTCCACTTTTCCCCACCACCCAAGTCAGCGGTTTTAAAAAAATAGGTTCATAATATGTAGTAATACGTCATAGCATATTGCTTTTTCTCGTACTGTAAGCTTCCCCTAATTAGAACTGTTCATTCTTCCAATACTTCTACAAACTTATTGTTTTTAATTCTCTTGGGGCGAGCCCCAAGAGAATTAAGTTTTAAATATGAATAGGAATCTTTCAATAATTGATTTCAATAATTTCACCGAACACGAACAATATGACCTTGTTTTTACGAAGGGCAATTTTATAAATTATTATTTGAAAGATGATATTCGATATGCATTATATTCCTTATTCAAATTCTATGTTGAAATTGAATATAATGTGCCAAGTAATCGAATATCTAATTTGATCGCTTTTGATGATGGTAGATTGCTTGATAGATATTAGATTCTAACAGATTTACAATAATCCTATTTTTTTTTAAGAAATAAATCAATATCCGACTTATTAAGCGAATCATATATTATAGCAAAATCTTGAAATCTATAATTCATTCCTTTTAAAACAAGTACTAGTGTAGAGGCTCGTACATTTGTTGATTTCGCATTAAAAATATCAGATACAGTCGCCTTTCTCAATCCGCTATTTAGGCAAATTTTATTGTAACTGTCAGCAATTTCATTTTCATTATTTGTGTCAGTTTGTAAAGCTTTATTTTTTTCTAAAAGCCTTGATAAAGCAATTGCAATTTTAATCGGTATATTATAGACAGCCTCATCTTTCATTTATGCAATTAACTAATTTGCAAAATATTTATCGGTACGCTTTGGAGTACCGATATTATTTTTTATATTTGATTTTGCAACTAAGTAATTAGAAGCATTTTAATAAATTTGCGATAGCATTTCTAACATTGTTAGAAGCATTCGCTTTGAATCTCGTACTAGAAAACTGGTAATTTTTGTGCAACGAGACGATAAGCAGATTGCTCACGACCCGGGCGTGGGCTCTCTTATTGTTGCACGGTATACCAGTACCACTAGTACAATAAGTTGAGTTCCGCGCCTTTTTGTATTTGGCTTGGTCGCTATTTCTTCCATCAACTTTCTTTCAAGGCAACTGTTTCTTCAACCAAGAAGCTTCGCAACTAATTTAGAACCAAAAAGATTTTGCTTATGAATATAAGGATGGTGAATTGAAGCTATAACCATTCCCCCTTTGAAGGGGGCTAGGGGGATGTACCCTTTGAAGAGCCTGTCCCGAGCTTGTCGAGGGAGGGCTAGGGGG
>Ga0209344_10003938_pt1 | contig 14143 bp, 13 predicted proteins | sample Cruoilmetagenom6_FD_187293 | JGI IMG/M metagenome (GOLD analysis project Ga0209344, IMG submission 187293) | Oil polluted marine microbial communities from Coal Oil Point, Santa Barbara, California, USA - Santa Barbara Oil Seep Sample 6 (SPAdes)... | ecosystem: Environmental > Aquatic > Marine...
AGGAAGAAGGCACGCCTAACGGATTAGAAATACGTACGGCAAAGTATCTGGGACTTGAAGATGGCAGTTTTAAAATTAAGGTGCTGCGTAAGTCAATAGATGCGCGTAAGCCTAAAATTTTCTTCAATTACAAATTAGCAATTTATATTAATGAACCTGCCCCTAGCGATGCGCTAAATTTCAAATACAAAGATGTATCGAACGCAAAACCAATCCATATTATAGGTTTCGGACCTGCCGGTATGTGGGCTGCGCTACGTTGCTTAGAAATGGGCTATAAACCCATTGTTCTTGAACGTGGTAATAATGTAAAAGATCGTAGACGAGATTTAAAAGCCATCAACCAAGATCATCAAGTAAATCCTGAAAGTAATTATTGTTTTGGTGAAGGTGGCGCCGGTACATATTCTGATGGAAAATTATATACCCGAAGCTTAAAACGTGGCGATGTACGTCGCATTTTTGAAAGTTTGGTTTTTCATGGTGCCACAGACCAAATTTTGGTAGATGCACACCCACATATCGGGACCAATAAACTCCCTAAAATTGTACAGAATATTCGTGAAGTAATTCAGCATCATGGTGGTGAAATTCACTTTAATACCAAAGTGACAGATTTCGTTATTAAAGACAATACTTTAAAAGCAATTGTTTTAAACGAGAAAGATGAGATGACCGTTGAACGAGTAATCTTAGCAACGGGACATTCCGCTCGTGATATATTCGATTTATTACATAAAAAAGACATTGCTCTTGAAGCAAAATCATTTGCCATGGGTGTGCGTGTAGAACATCCGCAACATATCATAGATAGTATTCAGTACCATTGTTCAGGTGACCGTAGTGAGTTGCTCCCAACAGCATCTTATAGTTTGGTAGAACAAGTGAAAGACCGTGGCGTATATTCGTTCTGTATGTGCCCTGGTGGGTTCATAGTTCCTGCTGCAACTTCACCTGGCGAGGTGGTTGTGAATGGTATGTCTCCATCTAAACGAAATAACCTGTATGCAAATTCGGGTATCGTAGTTGAAATAAATGTGGATAAGGATATTCCTAAATACGAGAAATTCGGAGCCTTAAAAGGATTGGAATATCAAAAGAACTTAGAGCGTTTAGCATTCACCTCTGGTGGAAGAACCCAAACTGCTCCTGCACAACGTTTGACCGATTTCGTAGAAGGTAACTTATCTGCTGACCTCAACCCTACTTCATATCAGCCCGGTCTAAATTCCGCACCTATGCACTCTTTACTACCCAAATTAATAGGTAGCAGATTACGACAAGGGTTCAAAGCTTTCGGGGATAAAATGCATGGTTATTATACAGCCGAAGCCAATATTGTAGGTGTAGAATCTAGAACCTCATCACCAGTCAGTATCCCAAGAAATGAAAAATTAGAGCACCCTGTAATCAAAGGTCTTTTTCCATGTGGCGAAGGTGGTGGTTATGCTGGGGGTATCGTTTCTGCCGCAATGGACGGCGAACGCTGTGCCGAAGCTGCAATGGCAGGGTTGTAAGTTCAAGTGCAAGAATCAAGTTCAAGTTCAAGCTCAAGCTCAAGCTCAATGTGGTTGTTGGTTGTTGGTTGTTGGTTGTTGGAAAATAAAATTTTGCGTAGCTAAATTATTATTGCAAATAGTATTTCCTCTCTACTCTATTTTCTCTTTTCCACTTTGTACTTTGTACTTAATACTGTAACTGAACACTGAAAACTTAAGCCATTTTAGGTTTGTTAGCTTTAGTTAAAAAGTTCAAATCTCTTTTGATTCTAGAATTTTTGAATTTGTATAAACGAGCAACTTCTGTATTTGATTCGCTTTTGATCTCATTAGTTGTTTCAGTCACGATACTCATTTCAATCGTTTCAACTTTTACATCAGCTGTATTATTTTGTGCTTGAGCAGTGAAGCTTAAAAAGATAATGAAGATAGTTGCGATTATTGTTTTCATGACTTGCGTTTGTTACACTAATAGAACGCCGCAGACCTTGTTTTGCTAGGTGATGAATCGCTGAAAAACCCCTAATTCTCGTTACTTGACACAAGTTCGGGTAAAGTGTAAAATCGCATCGATTAACGACAACACCCAAAAAAACACCTTAGCGATTTTAAGTGTCGTTAAACGAGATTCGGAAGAAAATTCAAGCTCAAGTTCAAGTTCAAGTTCAAGTTCAAAACTCAAATACAAGTTCAAACTTAGTTATTCGTTGTTAGTTGTTAGTTGTTAGTTGTTAGTTGTTAGTTGTTAGAAAAATGAAAATTTCGCTTTGCTAAATTTTCATTAATATATATCTTTTCTCTCTACTCTATTTTCTCTTTTCTCTTTTCTACTTAGTATCTCTCACTTTACACTTAATACCTTTTACTTAATACTCATTACTTAAGACATTGTATCTCACAAATAACCTACACCATTACCACTATACTGCTTCTTCCACATTAAACCGTACCTTTGCAGCTTATTAAAATTTTTATGACATTTAAAGAACTCGGCTTAGCCGAACCAATCCTAAAAGCATTAGAGGCTGAAGGATATACTCACCCTACTCCAATTCAAGAACAATCAATTCCAATACTACTCCAAGGCAAAGACCTTCTGGGAGTTGCACAAACAGGTACTGGTAAAACAGCCGCATTTGGTATTCCTATTTTACATCAATTGTACGAGGGTATTAGCTTACGCCAGACAAAGCGAAAAGTAAAAGCACTTATCGTGACTCCTACTCGTGAACTAGCTATACAAATTAGTGAAAGTCTTACCGCTTATGGTAAGCATACAGGATTACGTAACACCGTAATTTTTGGCGGCGTAAAGCAAGGAAAACAAGTAAACGCACTTAGAGGCGGCGTAGATATTTTAGTGGCCACACCTGGTCGTTTATTAGATTTAATGAATCAGGGTTTTATTTCTTTTAGAGATTTAGAACATGTGGTACTTGATGAAGCGGACCAGATGTTGGACATGGGCTTTATTCACGATATCAAGAAAATCATTGCAAAATTGCCTCCTAAAAGACAGTCTCTTTTCTTTTCGGCTACTATGCCAAAAGACATTGTAGAGCTATCTAGAAAAATGTTGGGCGATTTTGAACGCGTCACCATTAAACCAGAACAAGCTACAGCAGAGAAGGTTGAACAAGGAGTTTACTTTGTAAGTAAAGCAAATAAGCCTAAACTTTTAATTCACTTAATAAAGGAGAAACCTGAAAATACCTTAATCGTTTTCTCAAGAACTAAGCATGGTGCAAATAAGATTGTAAAGAAACTAGACCAAGCTGGTATACGTTCTGCAGCCATACACGGTAACAAATCTCAAACAGCACGACAGAAGGCGTTAAGTGCCTTTAAAGAAGGAAATCTTAAAGTTTTAGTAGCTACAGATATTGCAGCGAGAGGAATCGATGTAGAGGACCTATCCTTAGTAGTAAACTACGATTTACCAAATGTTTCTGAAACCTATGTACACCGTATTGGTAGAACAGGGCGTGCAAATGCTAGCGGTATCGCACTTTCATTTTGCGACAAAGAAGAAAGAGCATACTTACGAGATATAGAGAAATTGATAAAACAGTCGGTACCACGTATGCCTGAACATCAATTTGTTGATGCCGATACGCCTTCTGATGACCAACCGATGCCTCCGAAAAAAAAGCAGGGTAATTCTCGTAACAAAAATAGAAACAGAAATAGATCTGGTGGTAACAACTTTCGTGGAAAGAATAACAGAAATACTAGCAGACCTAAAAAACGAAATGACTCTAGCAGAAGCGAATAGCTTCTGTTAGAATTATTTTACATTAATACTCTGCATGATGAAAAAGCAAATGGTTATTTACGGTAGCGGTCGCCATACCGTAACTTTCTTAAATTACATTGCTAAAACTACCGGTAAGGAAAAACCGAATATGTGTTTTATCCCTACAGCTAGTGGTGAAGACGAACAGTATATTGCTTCGTTTTATGATGTTTGCTCTCAGATAGATGTTACTCCGCATGTACTTTCTGTTTGGATCAATTCTTATGACCAAAAAGAATCGTTCGAAGAGATTATCTCCCGAATGGATGCTATCATTGTAGGTGGAGGAAACACCTTAAACATGCTTGCCATTTGGAAAGCACAAGGCATTGATGTTGCTCTTAAAAATGCTTATGATAACGGCGTAGTTATGGGTGGTGGTAGCGCTGGCTCTCTTTGTTGGTTTAATGGCGGCACTACAGATTCTAGACCTAAAGATTTAAGTATTGTTGGTGGAATGGCATTTATTGACAGAAGCCACTGTCCGCATTACAATTCTGAAACTTCACGTAGACCGTTGTATTTCGAAAATATTAAAACAGGTAAATTATCTGATGGTTATGCCTGTGATGACCGTTCTGCCATTCATTTTATCGATGGCGAGGTTCATACTTCTGTTTCCTTGAACGATGAAAACCATTCGTACTATGTGTATTTAAAAAATGGTGAAATTATTGAAGAGTTAATTCCTAGTACTGTAATAGTTTAATTGAAACATATTTTATTTCTGAAAGCATTGTTCTTTTACAAATATCTAGACCGAACATCTTAATACAACACATTAATCTATTACTCCACAATAGATTCGGTTTTTTTGAACGCAACACTTTTAGCTTTTAAATATTCCCAAACTTCTACAGAATTTCCTACTTCTGCCAAGGATAAAAAATCTTCTTGAGATAAACAATAGGTAAGAAATCCGTCTATGTTTGCTTTTGATATTTTAAAATTATTACACATGGTTTCTTTAGAAAACTTAGCGATAATTTCTTTTTCTAAATTCATCTTTTCATCCCTTTCTACCATTTCTTCAAATGATTTAGTCCTACCTGAAAGTCTATTCATTATTTTATGCGTGTTTATCGTTAGTGCAACTACATAAAAATTAAAATAGTTTCCCCTATCTGCCTCTATAAACAATCGTTCGCTTTGAGTCATTTTTATAAGATCTGCATTTGGTAAACCTAATGACTTTGCGGAAACTTCTGGTTTTATATCTAACCTATCAATATCTAAAGCTATGGTGCCTGTTAGGTTGTATGGGCTCACAGTAACCTCATTTAAATTAATGATGTTCTCTACAAGGTTTACTTCCCAAATATTTGCTTTTAAAATACTATCTGTAATTAAAATGTCTTTTCTGAGGTATTGTACTGCGGTAATGCGTATGGAATCTTTTAATTTAGCCGCTATGGAAAAAAGCCCTAATGAATCTGTAATAGTAGATTGCTTTGTATTAAGGTTTATAATTAAAACATTACTAACATCATTTTTAAGGTTATTGACACTACCTTTTAAATGAGTTCTATGTTCTTGTCCGTAACCTACATAGGCGGCGACTAAGAATAAAAATAGAACCATTTTGTAATACTGCTTCAATAGTTAAATTTTGAAAGAAAGGTAAAACTATTTCGATATTAAACCTCTTATAATCAGCTTATTTAACTACAATTAAAAATTATAACTGCGCATATGTTCTCAATACATTCTCAATCTTAACCTCGGTTTCCTCATCTATATTCTGATGCTTCGGATTATCCTTTAACCACTTCACGGTTCTTTTAATTCCTTCCGAAAACGGAATAGTGGCTTTGAAGCCTGGCACAAAGGTTTTTATCTTAGTATTATCAAACAAGACACTTTCTGCTTTATCTGCCAATAAAGTACCCGTAAATGACGGTTCTACTTTACAGATAAAGTCCGATGCAATGTGTACTACTTTTGCTTCTTTGCCTAAAGCATCCGCCAAAATTTTATAAATCATATTCCAGGTTAACACCTCATCAGATGTAATATGAAAAGCATGACCTATTGCGGTTTGTAAACCTAAAAGTCCCACAAAACCTTTTGCAAAATCATCTGAATGGGTTACAGTCCATAACGATGTTCCATCACCATGTATTATAATTTCTTTTCCTTCCAATATTCGCTTTGCAGTATTGTATTTATTGAACCCGCCAATGGCAATAGGTATTACGGTATCATAGGTTAACGATGGGCGAACAATGGTTATAGGGAATCCTTCTTCGCGATATGCTTTTTGTAATCGATCCTCACATTGTATTTTTCCTTGAGAGTAATCCCAAAAATTATTATGTAAGGGAGTAGATTCCGTTATCACCGGATAACTCAACGGAGTTTGGTAACAAGATGCAGAACTGATGAAAATGTATTGCTTGGTCCTTCCTTTGAACAAATCAATATCACGTTCAATATCATCGGGTGTAAAAGCTATCCAATTTACTACAACATCCCACTCATGTTTTTTAAGTTCCGTGAGTTCTTCGGGCTTGTTGATATCTCCAATAATACTATGCGTACCTTCAATAGCTATTTTGGCTTTCCCCCTATTCAACACATATAAATCCATTCCTTTAGCCACAGCCAATCTACTACTTGGTGTACTAATATTTCCTGTTCCTCCTATAAATAATACTTTCATTTTTTCTATTTTATTATACTCGAAAATCGAGATTCAATGTTTTGTTGGTTTGATGCGAGGTAGCTTAATAAAGCTAAACACCTGATACATCTCTATAAAATGTCAATCCGTTTTTAAAAGGGTCGTAAAAAGCAAATTCTCGAGTACCCCAAGCTGTTTCCCTTAACAATGTATGGGCATGAAAAACATCTACCCTAGAAAATTCATTGTACAGAGATTCAATATTCTGCGAAACAATGCGTAGCATCGGTCTGTCTATATCTGCCTCCCACATTTTTTGATTGTGCCATTGTAAGTGAATTTCAACATCATCCCTTAAAATACCTGCATACTTTGGGTTTTTAGCATCATCTGCAAAGGCAATTTTAAACCCTAATCGGTTTACATAAAAATCTAGTGCCTCAACTACATCCCAAACCGGAAGCACTGGATGAATTTGATGTAAATAGCCTTTTTCCTCCATACTGTGAAAATACAAAAAGGATTAAAAAATAGAATGTTAATACTTCCTCAATTCTCAATGTAAGAAGTTCATTTTTTTAAGTATTTCGCTATCTTCATGGCATCATTTCAAACCAAATTCAACACTATGAAAATTATTATTAAAACACTCTTTCTCCTATTTTTTACACTATCGGCTACTGCCCAAGTTTCTTCAAATCTTGAGCTGACCGATATTTTTAATATGGAGTATGTATCTGACCCACAGATATCGCCTGACGGCAGTAAAATTATCTACGTTCGTAATTTTAAAGATATTATGACCGATAGAAATTTATCTAATCTCTGGATGGTTAATTATGATGGTTCGCAAAATAGACCTTTAACGACAGGCAATCAGAACGACTACTATCCACGTTGGTCTCATGACGGAAAAAAAATCATCTTTAAATCTAACAAATCGGATAACAAGATGAAATTGTATGTTATGTGGATGGACACCAAAGAAATTGCTCCGCTAACCAACACACCCAAAGCACCGGGAGCGGTAAGTTGGTCAAACGATGACCGCTATTTGGCATTTACCATGTTTGTACCAGAAACGGAACAGTCTATAGTGAAATTACCTGCTAAACCAGAAGGCGCTAAATGGAATACGCCACCAACATATATAGACAAGCTGAATTATAGAGGTGACGGACAAGGATATATTAAAGGAGGGCATAATCAAATATTCACCCTTTCTTTAGACGGTGGTACACCTAAACAACTAACCACATCAAAGTTTGACCATGGCGCTCCTGTTTGGGCAAAGAATGATAGAACATTATATTTTTCTGCAAATTTTAATCCAGATGAAGCTTTTGAACCAGCAAATAGCGAAATCTATGCTTTGGATATTACAACCGCTAAAGTTTCTGTATTAACTTCTAGATATGGTCCTGATGGTTCTCCTACGATTTCTCCTGATGGTAAAATGATTGCATACACTGGTAATGATGACAAATTACAAGGCTACCAGATTACCAATCTTTACGTAATGAATACCGACGGAAGCAATTCAAAATTACTTTCCGGAAATTTTGATAGAGACATTGCCAATGCACAATGGGCTAATGACGGCAAAGGTCTTTATTTTCAGTATGATACCGAAGGGGCTACCAAAATAGGACACATTACGTTAGATGGAAAAGTAACTACACTTGTTGAAGGTCTTGGCGGACTCTCTCTAGGAAGACCGTATAACGCTGGCGGCTTTACCGTTTCTAAAAATTCTCGTTTCGCTTATACATTAGGAAATACCGAACACCCATCTGATCTAGGTGCTGCCGATAAAAAGAGTTCTAAACGATTGACGTTTGTAAATGATGATCTTTTCTCTTTTAGGGATTTAGGTAAGACCGAAGAGATTTGGTGGGAGTCTTCATATGACCAGCAAAAAATACAAGGTTGGGTAGTTACTCCTCCAAATTTTGACCCGAATAAAAAATATCCGTTCATTCTTGAAATTCATGGCGGACCATTTACGAGCTACGGATCTGTATATAGTGCTGAAATTCAAGCATACGCAGCTGCAGGTTATGTGGTTCTTTATAGTAACCCACGTGGTAGTACAAGTTACGGGGCTAAATTTGGAAACTTAATTCACCATGATTATCCAAATCATGACTATGAAGATTTAATGAGCGGTGTTGATGCTGTTATTGATAAAGGGTATGTAGATACCGATAATTTATATGTTACCGGTGGTAGTGGCGGCGGAGTGCTAACTGCTTGGATAGTAGGCAAAACCGACCGTTTTAAAGCTGCCGTTGTTGCAAAACCTGTTATCAACTGGACAAGCTTTGTGCTCTATGCAGATGGTGCAGCTTTCTTTTCTAAATATTGGTTCGGCAAAAAACCTTGGGAAGATCCAGAGAACTATTTTAGACGCTCTCCACTTATGTATGTTGCCAATGTTACCACACCAACAATGCTACTTACCGGTGAGGAGGATTATAGAACACCTATTGCAGAATCTGAACAATTCTATACCGCTCTTAAATTAGAAGGTGTAGAAACAGCCATGGTTCGTATACCTGGTGCAGGACATGGAATAGCAAACAGACCTAGTAATTTGGTGGCTAAAATTGCAAGTGTATTGGCGTGGTTTGAAAAATATAAAGATGCAGAATAGCATGAAATGTATCGGTTTTATTATGGCATTATTCATATCAATATCTAGCCTTTATGGTCAAGAAATCAATGTGATTACTTATAATATTAAGTATGACAATGTAAATGATACCGTAAACAATTGGAACGATCGTAAAGCTGCCATGGTTGATCTTTTAAAATACTATAATCCAGGTATTATTGGTATGCAAGAGGTGCTGCACCATCAATTGACGTATTTAGAAGAACAACTTTCTGATTATAGCTATATTGGTGTTGGTCGTGATGATGGGAAAGAAAAAGGAGAGTACTCCCCTATTCTATTTAATGCTAAAAAGTACAAACTTTTACAGAGTGAAACATTTTGGCTATCTGAGACTCCTAACAAAATATCGGTTGGTTGGGATGCTTCTATGGAGCGTATATGTACTTACGGATTGTTTGAAGGTGCAACAACTAAAAAACAGTTCTTGGTTTTTAACACGCATTTTGATCATATTGGCACTGTAGCTCGCGAAAAGTCTGCAGAGTTAATCGTTTCTAAAATAAAGGAAATAAATACGGACAAACTTCCGGTGGTATTAATGGGAGATTTGAATTTGAGCCCCAAAGAAAAACCTATTCAATTTTTACAGAATGCCCTAACGGATGGTCAACGTAGTACTCAAAAACCGTTTTACGGACCATCAGGAACATTTAGCGGGTTTGACCATTTGCGCATTTTATCCAATCGGATCGACTATATTTTCGTGGAGAATTTTAAAGTTCGTGAATACGTACATATTGATGATAGAATGGAAAACAACAAACATATTTCTGATCACCTACCAGTATTTGCTAAGCTGGTAACGGAACAATAAATAGCATAAAATGCAATAATATTAAGCCCCTTAACTCTAAAGATTAAGGGGCTTATTTTTTTATTCTTATTGTCACTACCTTACAGTACAAATATAAGACTTTTATATACAAAAGCCTTAGTTCCGGTTGAAAGTTCCACATGTGCCCAGTTATCAGTATATCCTAAAAGAACTAACGTATCGTTACGCTTGGCTTCTCCTAATTTTATGCCTGCGACCTCAGGTGCATTTCTAATATTGGCGACTGCTACCGAGACTTTTAGAAATTTAGATGTACTTGCCAATTCTTTAAAACTTGGTCGTTCGGTAAGCTTTACAAATGGTAATGGATTGATTGCTCCTTGACCTGACTTATAAATTCCGAAATGTAAATGTGGCACCGTGGTTCTTGCGTTCCCCGTATTTCCTACCAAACCTAATGTATCACCAATGATCACCTTTTTGCCTGTTGGCACCAAAATACTATCCAAATGCGCATAATAGAGCGATTTACCAAACAGTCCGGCTTTTAACCATTTGTTTACCACCCAAACCTCTATTCCCTGTAGAGCTAACTCTACCGTCTACTGCTGCAATAACTGGTGTTCCTCTTGCGGCAAAAATATCAATGCCTTCGTGGCTACGGGCTCCACCAGCTCTTACCGCACCCCAATAACTTTGAATAGCGGTGTTATCCTTTCCCAAAACCGGAAACCCAAAACTTGGGGAGGCGAACATTTGAAAACTAAATAAACCTTGAGCATCCAATTCTGGTTGAATTGCAATCTTATAAATTCCCGTTTCTTCAATGGCTACTTCAAATTCATTTTCACCCAAGTCATTTTGAAAAATATCTGTCTGACTACTATCAGTATTCATTTTTATAAGGTTAATAAAATTTCGAATTCCCAACACTTTATTCTCGATAGAAACATGAAAAACTTCACCTTCATTTAAATAAACATTGTAGCTATAAACTGCAATTCGATCTTTGTAATATTCTCCCTGTTCAACATATGGCAAACGTATTTGTAAACTATCTCCTTTTGCATTTTGATATTTCCATTCCCATTTATAAAAACGCAAAGAATCTAAATTTTCAAATTCTCGGGCATATAATTCTCTAGCCGTTGGTTGTACAATTACATCGGCTACTTTTCTTATTTGCTTACAGGCAGAAACTACTACAAGAAACAAAAGAAATAAACATACTTTTATTTTAAAACTTAGACGCATCAATTCTTTACATATATTTTATAAAATGAAAAATCGGACCTTTTATGGGGTCCGATTTATATTATGTTCTTATTAAATTACTTCTTTAAAAAAGAAACAAGAATTTCATTTAACTCATTAGAGTGGGTAACATTTAAACCATGCGGAGCACCTTCTATAATCTCAAGCGTACTGTATTTAATACCATCATGCGCTTGTTTTGCAGATGTTTCAATAGGCACAGTGGCATCAGCATCACCATGTACAATCAATGTCGGTACAGTTACATTTTCCAACTCTGGTCTAAAATCGGTATGCATCCACGCTAAAGCAGTTTGTATCATTGCCCTTGGCGATGCAAATGAAGCAATGGTAAAATCATAATCTAACTGAGCTTGACTAATTCTTTTCCCTTCATTTTCTTCAAAATTGTAAAAGCCTTTACTAAACTCTTTTAAGAACCCAACCCTATCCTTTTGAAGTGCATCTATAATTCCATCTAAAGCATCTCCCGGAACTCCGTCAGGATTATCAGATTGTTCTTTTACCAAAGGAATAATCGAACTGATTAATGCAGCCTTGGCAATTCTACTAGGACCATACTCTGTTAAATAACGAACTACTTCTCCACCTCCCATAGAAAAACCAACTATGATAGCATCTTTCAAGTCTAACTCTTCTATTATAGCATTTAAATCACTTGCTAAAGCTGAATAATCATAGCTATCCCAAGGTGATGATGATGTTCCGAAACCTCTACGGTCATATGATATGCAACGGTAGCCTTCTTCAACTATCTTCCATACCTGTTGTTCCCAAGATTTTCTACTTAAGGGCCAACCATGAATTAATATTACCGGTTGTCCGCTTCCATAATCTTCATAAAATATATCTACTTGTTCCTTTGCTTTTGTATTAGTTATAAATGGCATATTCTGGTTTTAAAATTCATATACAAAATAATCAGGATATTATAATTTATGTAGTACTAAACATTAAATAATTGGTTCTAAAGACTTTTACTTAATACCTTTATCATAGCCAATTAAATTACAGACCATGTTTATTCCTGAGCACTACAAGAACAATGATATTGAAGAGATTCACGATTTTTTAAAGAATAATAGTTTTGGTATCTTAATAAATACTATAGACGGCAAACCTTGGGGTACGCATATTCCTTTAGAATTAGGAAAAAATTCAGAGGAAAAAGATGTCCTTGTTGGACATATTGCCAAAGCGAATTTACAGAGTAAAAATCTTGTGGATGGCGATGAAGTACTTTGTATTTTCAATGGCCCGCACAGTTATATTTCCTCTTCTTGGTATCAACATGAAGAAGTACCTACTTGGAACTATATTGCCGTTCACGTTTATGGTACAGTTAAAATTCAGACTTCAGATGAACTATTGACATCATTACATGCTTTAGTAGGTAAATACGAACAACAGTCTGAACATCCCATTTCATTACATGACATGTCTAAAAAAACAATGAGACAGGTTACCGGTATCATTGGTTTTGAAATTGAAATCAACGACATACAGGCTGTTAACAAACTATCTCAAGGTAGAGAGCATGACCACCCAAAAATTATATCTGAACTGAAAAAACAAGGCACATCAGAAAAAGCTATTGCACAAGAAATGAGAAAACGTATGTCGTAATCGTTTTGTAAACAACAAATAAATTATTAAGTTAATCATTTAGCTTCTGTGTGTTTACTGCATAAAAATAAGGCATCTAGAACATTTTGAAAGGTAAGATATAGTAAACTATATTAAGAAACTACCAAATGGTGAAGCATATAAAGTTTATCTGGCTAAAATAAAATGGCAAGATGGTTTTACCCGCAGCAAATGTGGACATACAAAAGATTGTGAAAAATCAGGATATAATTATCATTGTCATACTTGTCTTCTTGTAGGTTTCTACATGATTTTAAAAAGGTGAAAATGCTTTTCTATGATTCAAATCGAATTTGATTTGTAACAAAACATCCTTTCTATCTACTAATAAGCATCAATCATAAACAAAATACAAATGAACGCACACGAAATTGACTACGAGATATTTGGAGAAGAAATGCAATACGTTGAAATAGAGCTAGACCCGCAAGAGGCGGTTGTTGCCGAAGCCGGTAGCTTTATGATGATGGATACCGATATTAAAATGAATACCATTTTCGGTGACGGTAGCAACCAAGATAATAGTGTTTTAGGTAAAATTTTCTCGGCGGGTAAACGAATGCTTACAGGTGAAAGCTTGTTTATGACAGCATTTTTGAATATCGGTCAGGGTAAAAAGCAAGTTAGTTTTGCATCTCCTTATCCAGGTAAAATTCTGCCTATAGATTTATCTGAAATGGGTGGTCGTTTCATTTGCCAGAAAGATGCATTTTTATGTGCGGCTAAAGGGGTTTCCGTAGGTATTGAATTCTCAAAGAAGTTAGGTCGCGGTTTATTTGGAGGAGAAGGCTTTATCATGCAAAAATTAGAAGGTGACGGTATGACGTTTATTCACGCTGGTGGTACCTTGGCGAAAAAAACATTAGAACCAGGAGAAGTGTTGAAGGTTGATACAGGTTGTATTGTTGGCTTTACGAAAGAAGTAGATTATGATATTGAATTTGTGGGTGGAATACGTAACACCGTTTTTGGTGGGGAAGGATTGTTCTTTGCAACGTTACGCGGTCCGGGTACGGTATATATTCAATCATTACCATTTAGCCGTTTAGCCGGTAGAGTATTGGCGTCTATACCAAGAGGCGGAAAAGATAAAGGAGAAGGCAGTATTCTTGGAACTTTAGGAGATATTGTTGGTGGGGATAACCGATTTTAGAAAACTAAACCACCCTGCACTAGAAGTGCAGGGGTTTTCTTTACCAAGGACTGAAAGTCATCTTTTCATTTACTCCTATATAAAGTTGCTCTTATCGATAATGTTACCGCTGCTACAAACACCATAACCACTTGCCCGAAGATGACGTCCCCTATAACGATCTTTCAGTTTTGGAAACTCCATCCAAAGTTTGCG
>Ga0209344_10003939_pt1 | contig 14142 bp, 11 predicted proteins | sample Cruoilmetagenom6_FD_187293 | JGI IMG/M metagenome (GOLD analysis project Ga0209344, IMG submission 187293) | Oil polluted marine microbial communities from Coal Oil Point, Santa Barbara, California, USA - Santa Barbara Oil Seep Sample 6 (SPAdes)... | ecosystem: Environmental > Aquatic > Marine...
TCTATTTAGAAAAGGCATATGTAAATAATTCTAAAAGATTAATTTCATTTACTACTATGAATGCATCAGAAAGATATAACCAATTATTTGAAATTAATCCAAATATCGTAAAACGACTACCAAGTAAGATTGTAGCTTCTTATATTAATATATCCCAAGAAACATTAAGTAGAATCAAATCTAAATTCTTATTATAAAGTACAATAAATTAAGAAAGATATCCAAATTTACACTCAGAATCGCTATTGCGTACTTAACCTGAAATTTTGTACGTTTTAACCCGCAACTGACGCTTATACTAACACGAAGATATAGCGCTGTAATATTTCCAATAATTGAATACGTTAAACTTAAGCCGAATAACAACTGTATTTTAAATTTGGCAATTGCGAATTACTTTAATTTAAGGTTAAGCTTATCTTCTTTTCTATAAACTGCTGAAAAATAGTAAAATACAGTGTATTATCGTATTCTAGCAATACACTACAAGTATTTACGTTTTTAATGTAGGGTTATTGATATATTAGATTCTTATACTTTTAATTAAGACAAAAATTATTGCAATGAAGTGTTTCCCTTATATACAAATGGTTTATAAAATGAGAACCCTATTCATACTTTTATTATTAGGAAACCAATTAAAAGCATATTCTACTAAAGATTTTTATTGTTTTAAGGAAACTAATGTTTTTGAAAATCTAGTTCTTAATAGTCATAGTTTTAATACACAGCAACGCAGTACATTTACATATTCTTCACAAACAGAAGCTATAGAACGCGGACTTACTATTATACATTTACAGGCAGGCAATAAGGTTGAATTTAAAACATATGATACGTATGGTAGTAAAGAAGAGGTACAAGATTTTTTAAGAGTGTTAACAAAAATAATGCAGTCAAAAGCAATTATCGCCATATTGGCACATGATTCAGCTGCTGCTAAATTATCAGGATTTGAAAAAGAATTGAAAAACTTGGGCTTTCCGCTATTAAGTACTTTAAAAGGAAGACAAGCCTATATTATGCATAATATTAATGGAACAATTACAGAGCTAGTAAATGATAATTTCATCACTGAAACTATACAAGTTACTACTCCCATAAATAATAATATCATTTACTTTCCAAGAGAGGTCTATGAATTTGAAGCGAATATAGATAGATACATAGCCCATGCAGGCGGCGAAATTAATGGTGTAAAGTCTACCAACTCTAAGCATGCATTAGATGAAAATTATGAAAAGGGATTCCGGAATTTTGAATTGGACATTATCGAGACATCAGACGGAAAACTTGTTGCAGCACATGATTGGAATATGTGGGCACGTTTTACAGATTACACGGGTGCCTTACCTCCTACACATGCCCAATTTATGGAGCAAAAAATATATGGAGACTACACTACCTTAGATATGAATGGCATTAATACCTGGTTCAAGAACCACCCAGATGCAACATTATTTACCGATAAAGTGAATGACCCGATAGCCTTTGCCAATGCTTTTGTCGACAAAAACCGTCTAATTATGGAACTATTTAGCGTTATGGCTGTAGAAAAGGCTTCTGAGAGCGGTATACATACAATGATTTCACAAGAGCCGTTACTTGCTATTAAAGGTGACAAGGTGAATTTTTTAAAAGTAAATAATGTGAAGCATGTAGCTGTATCTAGAAGAATAATTGCAAGTCAGAAGAAATTAATACTTGAACTTAGAAATGCAGGTATTAAAGTATATGTGTTCAATGTAAATTTTGATATGGGAAAAGACGAGCAATACGTCTACGATAATGAGTTGGGATTGGTTTATGGCATGTATGCCGATAAATGGATAGCTGTTATGAGTTCTAAAAATTAAACTCATAGGTTAGTCCTGCTGAAATGGAATAAAAATAGGTTTCAGGGTCAAATGATTGTTCTTGTCGCAGTACCCCCACATTAGTTCTATATGCGCTTAAATTATTTTTACTGGTAAATTGATATTCAAAACTCAATCGCTGCGATTCGATATACAAAAGGGTTTCAGCCAATAATTGATCTCCAGATGTAAACTGACGTAATTCTGGTGAAAATCCGAATCCAACATTTAGCCCCATATAATTTTCTGCATTTTTTAAATACTTTCGTATTAATAGGTTACCAGATATATTAGTTAGATTATTCGATTCTGGTGTAATATATGATCGTAAAGAAAAATAGTAATTACCAGTATAATACCCTAAAGAGTTTGTAATGGACTTGACGTCTTTCGTTGCAAAATTTATAAATCTGCCGCCAGCAGAAAGCTCAACTCCACTTTTGTGGTTGTAATAGACATCACCACCGACTTTATGATTTGGATATAGCTCAGATTCTGAATAACCATAATTTACATATGCATAAACTCCTTTAGCGATTTTCGGATACAAATCTAGATCCAATTGAATTCCATTTTTACCAACCCTATTGCTATTATTGATTCTCGGAATTATTACACCATAAGGAGTTTGTCTATTATATGAAATACTTGATGTAGTTATTGGATCAAAACGCTTGTCATAGAATGTAACCGAACTATTTACAGATACCGTGTTTTTTAATTTTTCTTCGGTAACAGGTGTCTTATGAACCAATTCATCATTATTTGGATTGTTTGTATCTTCAGTTTTTGAAATTGAATTTTCTTTGTTTGCCAATTTGGTATTCACGGAACTATCAACGTTAAACCAACCATCTTCATTATAAGCTATATTGTTTACACCATCGGTGGCTATAGACTGTAATCGCATTAACTCTATGTCATTATTAAAATGTATCAATGCTTTATTGGCAAGTCCTAATGCCGTATTGTAATTTTTTGCATACAATTCATTTTTAACTGCAGATATCCAAACGACTTTATTATTTTTAGTTTTTGATAGAATTTCGTTAAATGTTGTTCTGGCCAAGTCATAATTTCCTCTCCAGCTTAACGTACTTGCCCATAAAATAGAAGTTTCAATTTCGGTAGTGTGCTCATTTGTTAAATTATACAGCATGTTATGCGCTGTATTGATTTTACCTTCATATGCCAATGCATAAGCAGTTTCAAAAGACGGAATGTCGTTTTGATGATCTTGTCCATTTACCTTTAAAACTAAGGATAACAAGAACAATAAAATGATATGTAAACTACTTTTCTGCATTATTCTATAGATGCTAACGTATTTTTAGCTTCTTTATTTGTGCTTTTATGAATATTGATTCCTGCTTTTCTTGCCGTATTTTTAGCCCTAGAAATTTTTTCTGAAATTTCATTGGCACTAGCACTGTTCTCTTGAACTATATCGATCAATGCTAAACCTTCGGCATGTTTATCGTACCAGAAATACACATCAAATAGTGCAGCATATGAATCTATATAATTAGGATTCATAGCAATACACCCCTTCAAAACCTTAACTGATTCTTCATAATTACCTTTCCAAATATGTAATCTACCCATTAGAATTTTAGTATCTATATGACTAGGGGATTCTGAAAGAATATAACGACAAAGTAAAAGTGCATCATCCCATTTTTTTTCAAAGGCTAAATCTCGTGCCTTAAAAAAAGAACGGTCAAAATTACTTCCGTCATAAATACTATTGATCCATGTAACTTCTTCAGGGGTAAATTTTTCATCTTGTACCGAGAATATCGTTAAGCTATCAGGAATTATCTTGTTCTCTGTAGTTACATATTGATTAACCGATTTAAATCTTTCTAGTGTTTCTTCAATAGAACCACCACCAAAAACAGCGCTAATGTCCATGTTTTCATCCAACTCCATAATATCGCCATTGGTATATAATTTTTCTCCGCTGATGTATTCCTTTAATTCATTCTTATTACGCATTAGTGGAATATTCTTTGTAGATCTGAATGCAGTTTCCATATCTAATGCACCACCCATCCAAGCAACTTTCTTTGGCATTTTCATTTCATAAGAATTATCCAAAAGAGCCAAAATGGACGGAATAACATCAAAATGAGAAGATATAGCACTCATTTTTCGTGTTGTTTTTAACATTGGACTGTACATAATCAACGGTACATGAAAGCGGCTAATATTATTTCGTTGTGGTATTGGAATGAGTCTATGGTCACCGGTAATTAGAAAAATCGTGTTCTCATATTTTGGCTGAGATTTATAAGACTCCATAAACCATTTAATTGCATCATCGGTATATAGCAATGTAGCAAAAACATTATCATTTTTTTTAACTATCTTTTCTACCCTAGAATCAAAATTTCTTTTGGAAAGGATATTCTTAACCTTGCTTTCAAAGAAATCTTGATCCGGCGGAATAAAAGGTTCGTGAGTACTAATGGTCATATATACCTCTAATCTTGGCTGATTATCACTTCTGTCAAGACTCAGACTTTTTTTGAATAGTTCCTTATCCGGATACCCCCAAGACGAACCTGCGGCATCTTCTATCTGTTGTTGATATTTATTTCCAAACCCTGATTTATCCAATACAAAATCGACATTTTCACTATTTAGAAATCGATCCACTTTATCAAAAGAACTATTCGTACCCTGATAAAAAGAAGTATGATATCCATTATTTTTAAGAACACTGAACATGGTCAGTTTATTAGGATATTCCTCCAATTCCATAAATCCGCTTTTGCCAAATGGCAGTGAACCTAACAATGACGGTAATACTCCGAAAGTTCTACCTGTGTTGCTCAAGAAATTTTCCCAGTATAAAGATTTGGTCGTCAATGAATCTAAATAGGGAGTGAAGCCCCCAAACTCAGCACCTTCGCCAACAAAATCTCTACCTAAACCTTCAACCATGATAAAAACGATATTCGGTTTTGCAGCTTTCAATTCAAAATAATCGCCAAGAACATTTTCAATATTTGCGCCCTGTATCAATGGATATTCTTCTTTTGAAGTATACGAATTGTCTTCAGTACTCGTATTATATAAATTAACTGCTAGATATTGAACTTTATTTTGATTAATAGGCTTACCGTCAGTAAACAAAGAAGCCATAAACAAGCTGAACAATACAATAGTAAATGGGTACATTTTACTGATTTTATGGTAAAATTTTGATGTAATTTTATACAGACCTAAAAACAGACCTATCAACACAACCACTGCAATAAGCAAATACAGTGAAATCATGAAGCCACCAGAATTGGTAAGCGTAATTTTCATATCATTATAGCTATACCCCAATAAATCTGACCCCAAAGGAACCAGAGTAGTACAGTAATAGGCAATAAGCACAGCTTCAAAAATCAATACCAAGCTCAATAATACAAATACTAGATTAAAGCCATATTTAGATCGTAGATTCTCCCAAAAATTAAAAGGAATAACCATCACAATTCCCATCAAGGCCGAAAACCCGATTTGATGAATTATAGCTTTTAAAAAACTTATAGAAAAGATGGTGTCGATAACACCTTTATGATATAGCATACCATATTGAAAAAGAGTTAACACGAACAAACATCCAAAAAAGGATATCATAAGCCGCGTATACTGCTTTAAAGAATATCTATCTATACTACTTGTGTTCATGACATTTTAAGACGCTTTTGCAAAACCTTTTCTAACTTGGGATCCCCAACCAGATTTTATTTTGAATAATTTTTTATAGTTGCCCCTAACCGCGGCATATACAACGATCGGGTGAAAAATGAAAGGCTCTAAAATTGCCAAGCCCATCAATATTAAAATATCTTTTGTTTTTCGATACTGATTATATGAATATACATCCCAAAGAATAGCGTAAAATGATATCATGATAGAAAACAGAAATATCGCCAACGTAATCAGGAAAAAGAATTCCCAATTTAAAATACCCAAGTAGGCAAAAAGTATAATGGTAAAAAAGCCGAAAAACTCTAATAAAGGTGAAAGCCATTCGTAGAAAAACCAATACGGGTAGCTTATTAAACCTAACCTACCATACTTTGAATTGAACAACATGTCTTTATGTTTAAATAGGGTTTCTAGGTTACCCCGAGCCCACCGATCTCTTTGGTTAACTAATATTTTAAGATCTTCAGGCACTTCCGTCCAGCATAATGGATCAGGTATATATTCTATAGTATATGGTTCTTTTCTATCATGCATGTATCGGCGCATTTTAAAAACGATTTCCATATCCTCACCAACTGTATCGGTATCATATCCACCTACTGCCAAGGCTATTTCACGTTCAAAAAAACCGAATGCACCAGAGATAATTAATAAACTATCTATTCTACCCCATGCCATTCTACCTAGTATAAAAGAACGTGTATATTCTAAAAGCTGAAATCTTGCCAGCCAATTACTAGGCAATTTAATCTCCTCTAACTGTCCCCCTTGAATAATACAAGAATTCGCAACACGAATTACACCACCAACAGCAATGACCCTTTTCTTGGAACGTTGAAAGAATGATTTGACAACATGCAATAAGGCATCTGGCTGTAAAAGACAATCTACATCTATGCAGCCAACATATTTACTAGTAGATAATGCAACACCTGTATTTAAAGCATCGGACTTGCCCCCGTTCATTTTATCAACTACGGTTAGTTTTTCAAAAGCCCTATTCTTTGATTTGTAAATTCCCCGCACTGGTTTAGATTTCCAATCTGGATCCATTTCTACATCTACTTCTTCCAAATCGTAAGAGTCTATCAATTTTTGTAAAGTATCATCTTTACTGCCATCATTGACCACCATAACGTCATAGTTGACATATTGCAATGATAATAAGGAGCGAATGTTCTCCACAATAGTTAACCCTTCATTATATGCAGGTGCAATAATCGTAATGGTTGGCGCCAAGGGTGAAGCCATTATTTTGGTAACATCGGTAAAGCTGTTCTTGTTTCTATAATGAAGTGAATTTCGAGTAGAGAAATACGCCATTGCAGAAAATAAAATAAAGAGGATTAAGGTAAAGACAAAGAATACAAAATTGATGTATTCCAACACCACACCAAATAGTTCATTATCCATTTATCTTATTGTATAAAGAGTGGGACATGGAGCATAGCTGATCGAATAAAGTAGAACCATTATCGGTGGATGCTAACCTTATTTTAGGACTTTCTGATGATTCAAGCTTAAAGTTAACATCGAATATAGATGGGTCATTAGCAATAGGTCTTAATTCTTCTGTTGTTAGAACCACACGAGATTTGATCTCATTTAATGCCTCAATAGCTACCTTTGCCAGTTTTTTTGATTCTGATTCGATAATGCTTTCGATCAAATAAATTTCTTTCGCATCACCAACATCTTTAATCTCGTTTAATAAAATGAGTTTTGTTTCTAGGTCGGCTAAGTGATAAATATCTGTAAAAACGCTTTCTGAAAGGTCATTTTCTTTATCAAACAACTGATTTGGCAGAGGTGTCTTATAAGAGAACTTTTGAATTAATTCATTTGCTCTTTCTTTTATTAGTTCCGAGCTATTTTCTTCAATAATTTCATGTAGTAAATCAAGTTCGAGAGAATTGCCCAATTCAGAGATATTTTCAAGTATTACCATAGTCTCTAGTTCTGCTTGTGGCATAAAGCTGGCAGAGAAGGTAACTTCACCATTTTCAAAAGAAATTATTGGTTCATCTGAATCGCTAGCTTCAATGGCTACTTCTTTCTTCTCTACATTAACTTTATCTAAAGATGACCAGTCGATTTCATCAATCTCATCGGTCAACGATTGTTCTAAACCAATAACGGTTGGTACTTCTTGTTCGTTCGCTATAAATTCACCTTCTAATTCAAATAGCGGTTCAAAGTCTTCTTGAATAAAAGATGGAGTCTGCTCTTCTATTGAAGTGACTTCAACAACAAATGGTAAGAAATTAAAAGTAAAATCTTCTTTTACTTTGTCTAGATGCTCAACTTTCTCTATATTTTCAACATCCACACTATTCTTTGTTATGGCAACATCATTTTTAATATGTAGTAATAAAGATGAATCGATTTCATCGGTCATTTCTGCTTCTTTTGGCTCTTCTTGTACAAATTCAACCTCGTTCGATATCGTGCCTTGATGTATTTCTTTAGTTCTAGTTTCCTCAACTTTATCAACTTCAGCTTTTTCTACCCTCGAAACTACTTCAAAAGTCTCTTCAATTACGGTTTCTTTATTTTCTGTATTTAAAGAACTTTTAGCCGTAGCAATGTTAGTCAGTAGTTCTTCCTGACTTTCATGTAATTCACTTACTGTTTCTTGCGAATCCACATTTATTTCAACATCATAAAAGGCAGCATTAGAAATATTCTTGGTAGGCAAAACACTTTCAGGGTTAATTTTATTTAAAGTACTGAAGACTTTACTTTTAATATTGAAATGTTTTTCGGTAGATTTTAAATTTTCTAAAAAAGGCACGTCTGCTGTTGAACCAATCTCTCCAATAGCATCTAAAATCGCAATTTTAATATCACGGCTAGCCTTTGGATACACTAATTTTAAAGTTGGCAATGCATTTACAAAATGAAAGATTTTAATACACTCAATAGCTTCTGCCTGTATATCTCGTTTTTTATGTTTCAATAATGTGGTAATGGACTGTTCTGCATCGTTTTGGCTATAATATTTTATTAAACGTAAAGAAAACAATACTACCTGTGTATTGGTCGAAGTCAACCAAAGTCCGAATTGAGGTGGAGTATAATTAGGCTTATGTCTAAGTACATCTAATAGTTTTAACTGTTGCCATTCTGCAATTTTATACTTTGTATTATCAAGAAAGTACTTAATACCCTCTTCTTTAAGATTAACCACAGCAATCTCAGCTTGCTTGCGTATGGTACTCTGTCTATGGTTTATAAATTTTAGAACTAAACCGTATGCTTCATTAACCTCCATAGTGGTTAATTCTAATATTCCACTAGATACAATTTGCCATTTACTACTACCTAATTTCTCATAGGCATCATGGTGTAAACCTAAATCTTTATATAGATCGATTAACACAGTTTGTGACTGCCCAGATAAATCTTTACGTAAATCGAGTAATACTTCGGTCAACACATGTCTATCAAATTTGTTTTTGATCGATTCGCGTATCTGAATTTTAAGATTTAAATAGTTCATTTTTTCCTCCTTGGTATTTGAGTCCTCATAAAATAAAAACTCATTAATCATTGGGGAAAACTCAACTTTCTTTTCTTTAGTACGGCTATTATTTGAAGTGATTCTATTTCGGATTATAAAAACTCCTACAAAATATACTATTGACAAGACCAAAAATAGAATGGTCAGCCACCAGAGATAATCCAAATTGAATTCCGGTGCTGTAATTAACGATATTTTTATTTGTCTTAGGGGAGTTAACAAATGTCTATTATATATTTAACTATTTACTTATCTCTCTGCCTATACGTACTAACAATTCTGTCGGACTTACTGGTTTGGTGATGAAATCATTTGCTCCAAGTTCAAAAGCAGTGAGAACGTTCTGTTCATTACCTGCTGATGAAATTATGATAATCGGTGTTTTCGATTTAAGTTCATTACGAACATAATCGATGAGTTCGATACCAGAAAAATATGGCATCATAATATCACTCACAATAATGTCAGGTATATTATTTTTTAAATATTCTTTTACTTCCTTACCATTTGCAGAATGATGTACAGCATAGCCACCTTTCTCAAGCCTAAAATTTAATAAGGAGGCTAAAAGTTGATCATCGTCTGCCAATAGTACACGTTTACTCATATCATTTCTTGTTAAGAAAGTTTAGCGCTTTATTTAAGTTCTCCTCTAACAAAGGGTAATCATTTAAAAAAATATCATACAATTCTCTCACTTTTTTTGGTTGATCATTTTTACAGCATGCTTCTAACTCTATGATTAGTTTTCTCATGCCGTCGGCTTTTATCATTGCAAAACCAGCCTTTAGTTTATGCGCCGATAGTGCAATTTCCTTTAAGTTATCTGTATTCAAATGAATCTTTACATTGCCAATAAATTCAATAGCATTAAGTTTAAACAACTTTATCAATTCATTTAACATATCTATCTCACCAAAACAATCTTTTAATAGAAGATTAAGGTCTACAACAGTGGTTTCTTTTGGTTCTATCATTGGCTTTTGAAGTATTGAAGCAAAATCTGCATGTTCAACTTTAGCTTTTATATTCTTTATAAGAGTTTGCATTAAATGATCTAACGTGTATGGTTTTAAAAGGAAATCATTAATACCTATAGCTTTACAATCATTACTGTCATGTTCGGTAAAATCTGCGCTAAAAGCAACAATAGGTGTCGTATTTACTTTCGAACTTTTATGAGACCTAATTGCTCTGGAAACTTCAAAACCATTCAGGTTTGGCATTTTTAAATCCATCAAAATGAGATCGATATTCTTTGTTGCCAAAATCTGTAGCCCTTTATTCAGGGTTAAATTAGCGTGTACTTTACACCCCCATCTGGTCAATTGTTCTACTATTAGGCGTTGATTCATTTGATTATCTTCAAACACCATTATTTCGGTACCTACCAATATTTTCTTGCCCTTTACAGCTTTGTTATTATCTATTTTTGTATCTACAGCTACAGCCTTACCATAATGGAAAGGCATTCGAAAGGTTACCGTTGTACCCTTATCGATAGTACTATCTATTTCTATAGCTCCTTTTAGTTTTTCAATAATTTCCTTAGTGATGGTTAAACCGAGTCCGGTACCACCATATTTGCTAAACGTATCATCTTCGGCTTGAGTATATCGATCAAAAATAGTGTCTATTTTCTCTTGAGATATACCAATACCTGTATCTGCCACAGAAAATTCTAAAACACAATTAGTTTCGTAAGTCTCTTTTGCAAAAACTTCTAATTTTATAAATCCTTGCTTAACAAACTTTACAGAGTTACCTAAAAGATTAAGAAGCACTTGTGATAATTTTGAGGGATCCCCTTTTATATTTTTAGGAACATTTTTATCAATCTCGATCAAAAGCTCTATTCTATGATCCACGATTAAGGTTTCGCATAAGAACATTACATCATGAAGTAAACTATGTACATTGAAATCTACCGTTTCAAAATTTGTATTACCGGAAGATATTTTTGAATAATCTAAAACCTCGTTGATAAGCTTTAGCAGTGTGTTAGATGCAAATTGTATTGCATCTACTTTTTTATGCTGTCCCTTCGTTAATTTTTCTTCGTTTAATAGATTCGTAAAACCAATAATACTATTTAAAGGTGTTCTAATTTCATGGCTAATATGCGCTATAAATTGTTTTTGAGAAATATTTTTATTCTCGATAGCCTTTGGTTCTATTTTCTCTGGAATAGCCTGAATTTCATTAGGGGAATAAATATGATTTTCTAAACTAGATCTAAACGTATCAAAAGAATTTTTTAACACCTTAGCTTCATTGGCATTTAAGTCCTCAAAAGAAAATTCACTTACTGTTCTTTCTAGTTGAACTAATTGACCAAGTAAACCCTTAGTTTTTGAAATTGACATAAATAGATTTTCTTTAGTTTTATGGGTAATTATTTATAATTAACTAAAAATGCGTCATTACCTTTGCACAGGCAATAAAATGTTCTCTAAGAGTGGTTATTTGTTGTGAATACCCTTAAATTGTAGGTCATAAATCGATTATATGAAGCAGCTTATCTATTTACTATGTATTATAACCGCAATTTCTTGCAGCGAAAAAAAAGAAAAAACAGAAGAAACTACGCTTGAAAAAGCACAACGTATTCATGAAGAAGTCATTACTATTGATACTCATAACGACATCAATGTCAAAAATTTCTCAGATAGTATAAATTACAGTCAGCGTCTAGAAACTCAAATAAATTTACCCAAAATGAAAGAAGGGGGATTAGATGTTACTTGGCTTATTGTTTATACAGGGCAAGACACTTTAACGGACGAAGGTTTTGCAAAGGCTAAAGAGAATGCCATGCAAAAGTTTGAAGCCATACATAAACTGTGTGAAGAAATTGCTCCAGATCAAATAGAACTGGCCTTGAATTCTGCAGATGTAAAACGAATTATCGGTTCTGGAAAAAAAGCGGCAATGATCGGTGTTGAAAATGCCTACCCTATCGGATTGGATATGAAACAATTTAAAGTCTACCATGATTTAGGCGCACGTTATATTTCTCTTGCCCATAACGGACATAGTCAATTTTCAGATTCGAATACCGGCGAGGTAGATGGCGAATGGTTATATAACGGGTTAAGTGATTTAGGGAAAGATGCTGTAAAAGAAATGAATAGATTGGGGATTATGATAGATGTATCCCACCCATCTAAAGAAGCGATGAAACAAATGATTTCCTTATCAAAAGCACCTATTATAGCTTCACATTCATCGGCAAGAGCATTATGTAATCATAGTAGAAACTTAGATGACGAACAGTTACTAATGATGAAACAAAACGGCGGAGTGGTACAGACCGTAGCCTTTAGCTCTTATTTGAACACCGAAAAACATGAAGCTAGAGCTGCCTATATGAAATCTATCTACCAACAAGTGGCAGATTCCTTGGAAATTACTTGGTACGAACGTTCTCAATTCTCTAGTTTATCCGATACCGAAAAAGCTGCTTTTATGGACAATTATTCGAAAGTTCTAAAATTAGGTAAAGAAACAGCTGAAAATAAATCTGACGCACCAGAAGCGGTTAATGTTGCTGATTTCGTCGACCACATAGATTATATGGTTAAGTTAATCGGTATCGACTATGTGGGTATCAGTTCTGACTTTGATGGTGGCGGTGGTATAGATGGCTGGAACGATGCCTCTGAAACCTTTAATGTTACACTAGAACTTGTAAAACGAGGGTATACAGAAGAAGATATAGCCAAATTATGGGGTGGCAACCTATTACGAGTACTTGATGAAGTACAAGCTATTGCAAAAGAAATGGGTGAAAATTAATCATCTCCACCCATTGCCGCTAAGCGATCTTTTACAAATTCTATTTTGGTTTTACCATGTGGTGCCGGCTTACCATTTTCACCAAGGTTGACCATAATGATATTATCGACAGTGACAATTGTCTCATGATTCATTTTATTACGAACCTCACAGTTTAATGTCAATGAGGTTTTTCCGAATTTAACGACTTCAATACCAATTTCAATAATATCACCTTTTACAGCAGCGCTCATAAAATTAATTTCTGACATATATTTGGTCACTACTTTACCATTTTCCAATTGAATAATAGCATATAGAGCAGCTTCTTCATCGATCCAAGCTAATAATCTACCTCCAAATAATGTACCGTTAGTATTTAAATCTCCTGGTTTAACTAATTTTCTTGTATGAAATCTCATATCCCCAATTTTTATACTACAAAGTTAGTCTGAAATTTAATAAAAGTACAATTTTGATGATTTTAGAAGTACGATTTACTAATTATAACTATGAAACAATTAATAAATCACATATCAACAATTGTCGCAAGAGAGTATTGTTAGAACCTTAATTTTGGTACGATTTTTTAAGTCATACAGCATTGTTCATAACAGGTTAAAAACTTATTTTGAGCTTTAAATTTGTATTTTATCTAATACTTACCTTTAAGTAAAATCTACACAGAATGGACAGGACACAGAAATTGCAATCAATTCGCCCTTTAATTGCCTCTGCCAAAATGATGCCCAATATGAGTGATGATGAACGTTTTCAGAACCTTACATTAAGACCTATAATTAAATTACAAAACGATTTAATTTTAGCCTCTTTTCAGAACTACATTAAAAAAATGAAAAGTGCGTTTTACGAGTTAAAGCTTGAAAAGCGTATAGATTACATTGCAAAATCCATTCAAAAGGACATTAAATTCAGAAATTCTTTAAAAGGTATGATCATTGGTCAGTTTACTATTGAAGAATATGAAATATACATACAAAACTCTTCGGCCTTAAATAAACGTATGATGAATATAGTTATTAAAAGAATCCAAGATCAAATTCAATATTTTGAAAAGCTAGCCCTTGTCCAATAAAGACTCTCCATTTAAATTTGTGGTGAGTATATTGCTCATTAAATCAAAATATGGACGAATAGCTATAAACCTTTCGTTTATTTGACCTGGGAAATTTTCAGACAAGACTTCAGCATCCGAAAAGTTTTTTACAAAGATAAATTGCTTTTTGCGAATGTATTCGATGTTAGGGTCTTCTT
>Ga0209344_10003940_pt1 | contig 14140 bp, 11 predicted proteins | sample Cruoilmetagenom6_FD_187293 | JGI IMG/M metagenome (GOLD analysis project Ga0209344, IMG submission 187293) | Oil polluted marine microbial communities from Coal Oil Point, Santa Barbara, California, USA - Santa Barbara Oil Seep Sample 6 (SPAdes)... | ecosystem: Environmental > Aquatic > Marine...
ATCGACGTTGTGGCGTTCGACTGGAACTGCCCGCAACACATTACGCCACGATACACACTCGTCGAGTGGCATGCCCTCGAGGCCGACGGAACTGGAGAAGAATCATGAAAACAGGATATGTCGATGTGGCCGTAATTGGTGCCGGGTCAGCAGGACTGACGGCGTTCCGCGAAGCGGCAAATATGACGAGAGATGTGGTACTCATCGAAGGCGGTCCGTACGGAACGACCTGCGCGCGTGTGGGGTGTATGCCGAGCAAACTCCTGATCGCCGCCGCCGATGCAGCGCATAGCGTGCAGGAAGCACCTGCATTCGGCATCGACACCGGCCTCGTGTCGATCGACAGCCACGCAGTCATGGACCGGGTACGCAGCGAGCGCGATCGCTTTGTTAGTTTTGTATTAGACAGCGTAGAGGCGATTCCCGAGACACAACGAATTCGCGGGAACGCGAAGTTTGTCGATGACCATGTCCTCGAAATTGACAGCGGCAGCACTGTCCACGCCAAGCGCATTGTAATCGCCACAGGGTCATCGCCCACCTGGCCCCCAATGCTCGAGGGCCTTGGAGATCGACTCGTCATCAACGACGACATATTTGACTGGAACAGTCTGCCCCGCTCGGTCGCTGTATTCGGTGCTGGTGTCATCGGGCTGGAGCTCGGCCAGGCGTTGCATCGCCTCGGCGTTGACGTGCGACTGTTCGGCGTTCGCGGCAACATTGGGCCGCTTTCCGACCCCGATGTGCTGGCTATTGCTGCAAACACATTTGGCAATGAGTTCTACATGGACACCAATGCCAGCGTTCAGAAAGTTGAGCGTATCGAGGATGGCGTGCGGGTCATGTACAAGAATCAACAAGGCAACCAGGAAACGGCCGATGTCGACTTCGTTGTTGCAGCCACGGGGCGCGTTCCGAATACGGTTGGGCTTGGTCTCAACAACACCTCGTTGCCACTCGATGAGCGCGGCGTCCCGACATTTGACGCGACCACGATGCGCATCGGCAAGTCGCATGTCTTTATCGCTGGCGACATGAGTGACGAACGCGTGGTGCTGCATGAGGCTGCAGACGAGGGGCGGATTGCCGGGAGAAATGCGGGACAGTATCCGCAGGTGTGCGCGCATCAACGCAGCACCCCGTTGGGCATAGTGTTCTCTGATCCCGGAATCGCCATGGTCGGCCAGTCGTTCGCCGAAATTGACAGACAGAATATTGTTGTCGGCGAAGCGTCGTTTGAAGACCAGGGACGTAGCCGCATCATGCTGCGCAATAACGGCCTGCTGCGTATCTATGCGGGTGCGAGGAGCGGACTGTTTCTGGGAGCCGAGATGATCGGGCCGAGAGCCGAGCACATCGGGCACCTCCTCGCTTGGGCACATCAGTCAGGTATGACTGTGCCGCAGATGTTGGATATGCCTTTCTATCACCCGGTTATCGAGGAAGCCGTTCGCACGGCATTGCGAGACGCGAATATGCAGCTGAAGTATGAAGTCGACCGTGTGGCGTAAACGAGAGCTCTACTTGCACCGTCATGTTTGTGGCTGTCAGATCCTGCGCCGACTCTCGATATAGTCGTTTACGCGCACGATGAATTCATTCATCTGTTCGCGCTGCTCCGGTTTGAGTGTTTGTCTGAATGGACCGGTCAGCAGAACAAACGCGACGAGGGGAACAAACAGGAACGGCCCTAAGAGCCCAAAGAGAAATACGCCGGCAAACGCAGTCACCGCGAGAATGGCTTTAGGCATCGACACGATCATTCCAATCAAGCCACTCCAATTCAACGTCTCAACGTCACCGCCGGAGGCAGGCGGAATGTAGAGGTCTTGCCTCTTGTCTGGCATCGACCGGGGTGACGGTTTCTTGTGATGCTCCAGCTGGGTCTGGTGCCGATGCTGCACTGTTATCTTGGACGTGTAGGCTTCCTCGCCAAGTCGTCTCAGGATCGCATGCGCCTCACCCGCCTGCATCGACGTGGGAAACTTCCGAATTATTTTCATGCAAAGCGATTTTGCCCGGGCGGCGTTACGCGAATTCTGGCGTGACTCACCGAAGCTGATGCTCTGAAATGCAAATTGCGCTTCATGAAGGAGTTGCTCTACATTCGCCATTGGCCAGGAAATCCATCGATCCGCGTGATGCGATTATCATGACACAATGCCTTCGGGACGCAACCGCCTAACGCTCCATTAGTCCAAGAACCAGTGCGACAAGAAGAATGGGCGGAATGACGTAGCGCATCATCAGGTTTGCGTACGCGTAAAACACGCCGTCGCCGATTCCCATTCCATCGAGCTTTGTTTTCTTGGGCACCAGCCATCCGAAGAAAACTGATGTCAGCGCCGCACCGAGAAGTAACAGTATGTTCGCGGCAAACCACTCGAGCAGATCGAATATCGTCTCCTCCGCCAGCGCCGGAATGAAACTGAGCGGATAGAAGTCAGACCACTCACCGAGCGACAGGATAGTCGTTATGCCGATAAGCCAGATGGTGCCGACGAAGTAGAGAATGCCTTTCTCGCGTGGCACACGCCAACGCTCATCGACCCAGGAGACAACCGCTTCTGCCCCGCCCAGACATGAAGACAGGGCTGCGACGATCAGCAGAAGGAAGAAGATTGCCCCGAAGAGCTGGCCGCCTGCCATCTGGCCAAAGGCCAGCGGCAACGTCTGGAAGATGAGTCCCGCGCCCTCAGACGGTGCGAGCCCGAACTGGAACACAAGCGGGAAGATGACAAAGCCTGCCAGCATGGCAACACCGGTATCGGCCAGAATGATAATCGCGGCCGATTTGGGAATCGAAATGTTTTGCGGCAGGTAGGAACCGAAGGTGATCATCGTCGCCATCGCGACGCCGACCGAAAAGAAAGCCTGCCCGATAGCGACCATTACTGTCTGGGCTGTCACCTTCGAAAAGTCAGGCTGAAGCAGGAAGGTCGTCGCGCGGCCCATGTCGCCAGTGAAAGCGCTGTAGATAACCATCACAATGAGGGCACCGAAAAGAATCGGCATGAGAATATTCGCTGCCCGCTCGATACCCTTTTGCACACCACGGCGAATGATGATGATGACCAATAGGTTTACTACTGTGTGCCAGAACAACAGGCGCCACGGGTTGTTCATGAGCCCGGCAAACATCTCGGTGGACGTTGCCGCATCAAGATCATTGAACCGCCCGGCGACGCCGCGCACAAAATAATCGAACGTCCATCCGGACAACACCGCGTAAAACGACAACACCACGAACACACAACCAATTGCCAGCGTTCCAACTGCACCCCATGCAGTAGATCGCTTGCTGCTGCGCGCCACTCTGCGGTAACTCTCCGCCGGATCGCTACGCCCCAGCCGGCCGATTGCCAATTCCGTGACGAGCAGCGGCAAGCCGATTGCAAAAGCACACAGCAGGTAGATGATGACGAACGCGCTACCACCGTTCTCGCCCACCACGTAGGGGAAGCGCCAGATGTTGCCGAGGCCGACCGAAAAACCGATCGCCGCGAGAAGAAAGCCGCGCCTTGACGACCACTGTTCGTGAGTAATTTTGTGGCTCAATTTCTTGCTCCAGGGCTACGGCTTACGACACTAGCTGATTCTATATTCAACTGGCTCGTCGGCAACCGGACAATGAAACGCTAACAAGCAAGCCGTTAGCTGCAGGTCCACCCCGTCCTGCTCCCCATTGCCGTACAGGCGATCGCCAATAATCGGGTGGCCGATCCCCGACAGGTGGCGGCGAACCTGGTGTTTGCGACCGGTTTCGGTGCGCGCGTCCACCATCGATCGGTCACCGTCGGCGCTTTTGCACGTGAATTCGCTGAGCGCACTCTTGCCGTCGATGGGCGCATCAACCCGACATGGATTCGGTTGCTGGGAGAAATCTCCGGACACCCAGGCCCGGTAACGTTTCTGCACCTTACGATTTCGGAAGAGTCCTGACAGTGCGGCCGCGACTTGTTTTGTGTGCGCCACGAGGATCAGGCCATTTGCCGCGCGATCCAGCCGGTGCACCACGAAGGCCGGTCTTTCCGGTTGCAGGTGTCGTTCAGCCCAACGCGTTACCGTGCAGTGATCACCCCACTTTGAGCCCTGGGATCGCAGGCCGAAGGGTTTGTTCCAGACTGAATATCCGCCCGCATCCGCGACGAGCGCTGGTTCGGCTGGTTCCTCAGCCAGGACCTCCGCATCGTAATAGAGGTGCAGCTCATCGCCCGCCCGTAATTCTCGCTTCGCTCGACGCAGCCGCTGCGTATTTCTCCCGCGCGTCAGCCAGACGGCTCCCTTGGTCATCGCCGACTTGATCTGCCCTTTTGACAGTTCGCTATGATGCTGCAGTACATCAACGGCGTTCTCGCCCGACGACTCAATCTGAACGTGTGTTTCCATTGTTCATGACTTTAGTCCCAGACCCTCGCAAACAGCAAGGTGCCAAACCCTATTCGGCCCTAGGGCTTTCCGTCATTTTCAGGCCGCGATTCAGGAGCCGGCTCAACCTCAGAGTCCTCAAGATCCTCAATCTCGACAAAGGCACTCCGCTGGTGTTCCGCCAGCCGCTTGTCATTGATCTCATGCAGTATCGCGAGAAGCTCCGGCTCGATGCGATTCAAGTGCTGGCCTTTTGCCGCCATGCTGGAAGAACCTGCCCCGACGGTTGTGCCCATCATGGCGCCACTCATAGGATCAGATGGAGCATTCGGTACGGTACTCCGCACTGAGTCCATTAACGCTGCCCGGCTGGTCGCAAGACTGCCGCCAACACGCCGGTGAGTGCCACCCAGATCCGTGACCTGCCAGTCGTCGATGTCCGGCTTGATCTTGCTCGCCACCTGTATCGCGTCGCGCTCCCGGCCCTCGAGATGCTGCAACAAGTGCGCCGACAGATCCGAGTTAAAGTCAGGGAAGTAGGTCCGGTTGCGGTCATACAGGCTCGACACGCGGAACGTCTTCTCGTCCCTGCCGTAGGTGCCACGATTGGAGTTCACGAACTCGCCCGCGTTGTTTTCCAGGGCGCGCCACACATCGGCGCCGATAAAGGCCGATTTGCGAATGTTCGGCCCCCCGATAATGCCCTGGTAGAGGCCGTACATGACCAGCGGGTTGTTGTTGTAGTTCTGTTTCAGGATCGTGAACTGAATGTCGTTCAGGCTCAGGGGGATCCCCGCAACGGTCAGCAATTTCTTTTCAAAAATAGACTTCTTGCCCCGGAACAACTTGCTCAGATTCTTCTTCGGGTACACCTCGATAATCTGATTAAGCACGGTGACGTTGTACAGATTCAGCCAGTAGGCCAGTTGCTCATCCCGGGAGAAAAACTCGAGCGACGCTTCCGTTGGCAGGGCCTCAAGGCTGGCCTGGACATCGCGCAGATATTGCCGGGCTTCCTCATCATTCTTGAAGGTCTCGAAGTAGAAACGGTTACCTTCGTTCGCTGTCCTGCTGACCTTGGATTTCATGCGAGTCCCCGTGACATCCGGGGCCTCCTGGGGCACCCGCCGGGTTGACCGTCCCATATCGACGACCACTGCCTTTAGAATGACAGTCAGGTCGTCGTAGTTGATGGCAAACCTGGAGTCATCATCAAACCCCTGGAAAGGCTCGGGCACGTCTGACTCGGTGGCACCGGCTTCGCCGTACGCCATCAAGAACGTACAAATCACGAATAGAGCAATACTAAGTATCCTAGTCATCATCGCTTCCTGGTGTGATAGACCGACACAACGGATTTCATTCATCCATTGTAGACTGACTCGGCTGGAGGCGGTTCCGCGTTTGGTGGAAAACCTTACTATTTTCGCTATATGGCATAGACTAAATCTAATGAATGACCAACCAGTGCATGCGCAAAGGTCACCCGGATTAGCGCTCCTGGCGTGGCTGGTCCTGAGTTGGTGTTTTTCGGCCTACGGGGACAGTCCAGGCGAAACGGGTAACCAGCGTGGCCGATTCGACATCACGCGCACTGTCACCCAGCTGATCGACCAGCCGACGATGGAGAGCCTGTCGGAGACCCTCGATCCGGATGACGAAATTACGTGGCAGGTATATGTCCCCGACTCCTACGATCCGAGCGAGCCGGCCGGCCTGTTGGTGTACGTGAGTCCAACCCCGTACGGCCGGATGCCAAGTGGCTGGCAGCCTCTTTTCGATGACGAAAACCTGATCTGGATAAGTGCCGATCGATCGGGAAACAGGACCCGAACGAAGAGTCGCATGCTATACGCCGCGCTCGCGCCCTACGTATTGTCTGACACGTACGAAATTGACCCGACCCGAATCTATGTGTCGGGGTTTTCCGGCGGGGGCAAGGTAGCCGGCCTGGTGTCCCTTCGATTTGCCAACCTGTTTACGGGCGCAATCTATATTTGCGGCGCCGAATATATTCCGATCGAATCCGAGGCGCTTCATGCTGCTGCGATTTCCAATCGCTATGTATTCTTCACCGGCGGAAAAGATTTCAACCGGTCGCTGACGAGGAGCGTCTACCGAAAATACGAGCGCGCGGGACTCACCAATATCAATCTGATTTCCATCTCAGGAATGGGACACGAGACACCCGGCAGGGAGCGCTTTCGACAAGCAGTTAATTTCCTGGACCAGCGCGAGTAACGACTGAGATCTGACTCAATTGCTGAGACCGCGGTCCGGACTTTTGACTATCAGCAAGCAACGCTTGAGAGTCAACGAGCGCGATTCCGAGGAGGAGCATTAACAGTAGTGGCATCCGTTCTCTGAATACACTGCGTTTCATAACGTCCTCCCTGGAATCTCTCATCTGCCGATTGGTGTGGTCATCACGCCGCGATGTCCGCGGTACTCCAGACACCACGGTCCGCGACGCGCTGTACAAAGTCCGAAAAGTCGGTTGGCGCACGGCCAAGCGCGCGCTGTACGCCGTCTGCGATGTAGGCGTTACGCCCATCAAGGACGGTCTCGAAAAGGTAATTCAGTAACCACGCGATCTCATCGGGCGCTCCCGATTCGGCAATGGCCTGTGCGAATGAGTCCTTCGGGATCTGGACGAACTGCACATCGTGACCAGTGACCTGCGAAATCTCACGCGCGACGTCGGCAAAGGTCAGCATCCGTGGGCCCGTTACTTCGTAAACCTGGCCGGCGTGCCCGTCTTCGGTCAGAGCTGCAACTGCCACGTCTGCGATGTCATTTACGTCGATGAACGGTTCGGGGACCTCGGTGGCTGGCAAGGTAATGGCGCCGTCGAGAACCATGCCGAGGAACTCGCCTTCCGAAAAGTTCTGTGCAAACCAGCTGGCGCGAACGACGGTCCAGTCCACGCCCGCGTCCTGAACAATCCGCTCACAGGCCTGTGCCTCTTCTTCGCCTCGACCGGACAGCAGCACGAGCCGTTGCACGCCCTGTTGGACTGCTTTCTCAACCAACGCACGAATCGCGTCCGTTGCACCGGGTATCGCGAGATCCGGTGCGTAGGTGATGTAGACCGCCGTCACCCCGTCCAGCGCTGCGTCCCAGCTATTCGGCTCATCCCAGTCGAATGCCGGGCTGACCGAGCGGGAGCCAATGCGGGTCTTGACGCCCTGCGCTTGCAGGCGTTCTGCAACGCGGCGGCCGGTCTTGCCGGTTCCACCCACTACCAGCGTAATGCCGGTCTTATCGCTATAACTTGCTGATTTTGTTGCCATGACTATCTCCTGAGTTTGGTTGACTTGACACAGTGTCAATTGACACGCTGTCAACCTTAAGGCAAGCTTGACACCATGTCAAGAGAATCTACCGATACACAAGGAAAAATCCTGGCCGCGACCGTTCGCATGCTTGAGGAGCACGGCGGCAAAGGTGTCCGTATGGGCGACATTGCCAAGGAGACCGGTATATCCCGCCAGGCGGTTTACCTGCACTTCGCCTCGCGAACGGAGTTGTTGGTGGCTGCAACGCGTTACCTCGACGAGGAACTGGATATCGACGGCCGACTCGCCCCATCCAGGGCGGCAACTGTGGGTATCGAACGGCTGCGTCTCTATATCCAGTGCTGGGGGAACTACATCCCGGAGATCTACGGTGTAGCCAAAGCGCTGATGATGGCGCAAGACACCGACGAGGCCGCTGCGGCAGCGTGGAACAATCGTATGGTTGCGATGCGCGACGGTTGCAGTGCAGCGATCGATGCATTGCATGCGGATGGAATGTTGGCCTCGGCGTGGACACGCCCGAAGGCAACCGATGCACTCTGGACGATGCTATTGGTCCCCAACTGGGAAAATCTCACCATCGCTTGCGGCTGGTCCACACAGCAGTACGTGGACTACATGGTGGACCTGGCTCGACAAGTATTCGTTGAGAAAAAGAAGGGCCGGGTGTAGCCCGGCCCTTCCGTTTGGATCGTAGATCGCTCCTATCAGAAGCGGTCGAGCGTCATTACCTTGGTCCATGCATCTACAAAGTCGACCACAAACTTATCCTGTCCGTCAGCTTCCGCATAAACCTCTGCGACAGCGCGCAACTCGGACTGCGATCCGAACACGAGATCAACAGGGGTAGCCGTCCATCTCAGCTTGCCTGTTGAGCGATCACGCCCCTCGTAGACGCCCTCAGATTTCGATGACTTGGTCCATTGCGTCGACATGTCGAGAAGATTCACGAAGAAATCGTTGCTCAACGTACCAGCCTGATCCGTGAAGACGCCGTGTGCCACGCCCTTGGCATTTGCATTCAGCGACCGCAGGCCGCCGACAAGCGCGGTCATTTCAGGCGCGGTCAGCGTCAGGAGGCTAGCCTTCTCGACCAGCATTTCCGTCGGCGATCGGACGTTGCCTTTGTCAAAGAAATTGCGAAATCCATCAGCGTGAGGCTGAAGGACAGCAAACGACATTGCATCGGTCTGTGCTTGAGAGGCATCGGCGCGTCCTGGCGTGAAAGGAACCTCTACATCGTGCCCGGCTTTCTCGGCAGCTTGCTCAATTGCCGCAGCTCCACCAAGGACGATTACGTCGGCAAGCGAGACAATCTTGCCGCCGGCTTGTGCGTTGTTGAAGTCCTGCTGAATACCCGTCAGCTTCTTGAGTACCCTCGCGAGTTCCTCAGGATTGTTGGCTTCCCAGTCTTTCTGCGGTGCCAGGGCAATACGCGCGCCATTCGCCCCGCCTCGCATGTCGGTACCGCGGAAGGAAGACGCTGATGCCCAGGCAGTCCGGACAAGCTCGGGGACCGTCAGTCCAGAGTTGAGGATTTCGGCCTTCAATGCTGCAATGTCATCGGCGTTGACTATCGCATGATCAACTGCGGGAATCGGGTCCTGCCAGGTCAGTTCCTCGGCAGGTGCGTCTGCACCCAGATAGCGCGCACGCGGACCCAGGTCACGGTGCGTCAGCTTGAACCAGGCCTTGGCGAAGGCGAGATCAAACTGCTTCGGATTATTGAGGAAGCGCTTGGCGATCTTCTGATAACTCGGGTCGGCCTTCAGTGCCAGGTCCGTCGTAAACATGATCGGCGCATGTCGCATTTTCGGATCGAATGCGTCCGGCACGAACCTGAGTTCGTCTGCATTCTCAGGAACCCACTGGGTCGCACCGGCGGGGCTCTTCGTCTGAACCCATTCAAAGGAAAACAGGTTCTGAAGATAGTTCATGCTCCACGCTGTCGGGGTGACCGTCCATGCCCCCTCGAGGCCGCTGGTAATCGTGTCGGCCGCGTTGCCGCTGCCACACTTGTTCGTCCAGCCGAAGCCCTGCTCTTCCATGTCAGCCGCTGCCGGCTCTGGTCCGACACAATTGGCCGGTGACTTCGCACCGTGTGCTTTGCCGAATGTGTGGCCACCTGCGATAAGAGCGACAGTTTCTTCGTCATTCATCGCCATGCGACCAAACGTATCGCGGATATCCTTGGCTGCTAACAGCGGATCCGGATTACCATTTGGACCTTCCGGATTGACATAGATCAGACCCATTTGAACCGCAGCCAGAGGATTCTCGAGTTTCCTGTCGCCTTCGTAACGCTTGTCGGCCAGCCACTCTTTCTCGGGACCCCAGTAGACCATGTCGGCCTCCCAGTCGTCCTCGCGCCCACCGGCAAAACCAAATGTCTCGAAGCCCATGAATTCAAGCGACACGTTGCCCGTCAGAACCATCAGGTCGGCCCAGGAAATATTGCGTCCGTATTTCTGTTTGATCGGCCAAAGCAAACGCCGCGCCTTGTCGAGATTCGCATTGTCAGGCCAGCTGTTGAGAGGTTCAAAGCGTTGCTGACCACCGGCCGCACCACCACGACCATCAAGCACGCGGTACGTACCTGCGCTGTGCCACGCCATGCGAATAAAGAACGGTCCGTAGTTGCCATAGTCTGCCGGCCACCAGTCCTGCGAGTCAGTAAGCACGGCCTCGATATCCATCTTCACAGCATTGAGGTCGAGGCTCTCGAACGCCTCAGCGTAGTCGAAGTCCTCACCGTATGGATTGGATGCGGGGTCGTGCTGGCGCAGCGGGCTGAGATCAATCTTCTCGGGCCACCAGAATTGATTCGACGTCGGCTCACCCTGGGCAAAAGCCGGGGCGGAAATCGTTGCCGCTAAAGCGGCAAGCATCGGTAATGTTTGTCTAAGCATTGCAATTACTCCCTTTTGGGACAGAAACACGTGTTCGGAAATCACATTAGGCCGAACCCGGTCTCTGAAATAAAACAGAATATTTAGATCATAACGACCTATAAAACCGATTGTATAAACAGGTCGACGCGCTGGCACGCGGCGCCGAGATTACTTTACGACTGATACCTTATTGCGGCTATCTGGACATCCTCGGATTGACCTGAAATCACGTAGGTAAAAAACCACACTGTTTTGGCCGAGTGCAATTCCTTAGACTCTCGTGTTCGGCGCGCTGCGAATACTAAGGAGAAGCCAATGTTGCACCGAGTGCTACTTATCGGCTCGATCATTGCGGGTTTGGTCGGATGCGGAACTGGCGACCAGGAACCCACTACGGGTCCGAATGCCGCTGGCAATGCGAAGTTGCCAGCAGAAAATGTCGAGCAGATCGATACAGCGCGATTGTCGGCGATCGTCAAAGTCATGGCTTCAGATGAATTTGAGGGTAGAGCCCCCGGAACGCCCGGTGGCAAAAAGGCCGTCAAGTACCTGATCGAGCAATTCGAAAGCCTTGGCCTCGAGCCCGGTGGCACCGACGGTTCCTGGACCCACACTGTGCCGCTGATCCGGACCCAGGTGCAGACTCCTGCAACGTTGAATTTCGGCATTGCAGGCACGACACAGGAGCTACACCAGCAGATCGACGTCAACGTTGATACGGTGCGCCCGGTTGAATCGATAGTGATCGACGCGCCTGTCGTGTTCGTCGGATTCGGTGCCTATGCCCCGGAGCGAGACTGGGATGATTATGGTGACATGGATCTGAAGGGCAAGGTTGCGCTCTATTTGGTCAATGACCCTGACTTTGCTGCGGCACCCGACGAACCGGCTGCCGGTCGTTTTGGTGACCGCCGTATGACCTACTACGGACGCTGGGCGTACAAATATGCCGAAGCGGCCCGTCGCGGCGCCACCGCCGCGTTGGTAATCCATGAAACGGAGGCGGCCGGATACGGATGGAATGTCGCGTCATCCTCTCCTGGCGAAAACTATGCAGTGGTAAAAGCCACGTCCGACGTACAACCGATCGAACTGCAGGGCTGGCTGCACGGCGATGCAGCGACAACCGTCCTCAGTGCCGCTGGTTACGATCTCGACGAGTTGCGCATTCGCGCTCGCAGTCCCGACTTTGAGGCGTTTGAACTTGAAGACGTCACCTTCGGCGCCAAGCTCTCAGTAAATGTCGAGACGATCGAGAGCGACAACGTGCTCGCCAGGTTGCCTGGCACGAGTCGTCCTGATGAAGTTCTCATGGCAACCGCACATTGGGACGCATTCGGCATTGGTGAGCCTGATGCGCAAGGTCGCACCGTGCGGCCAGGCGCAAATGATGACGCGCTCGGTACGGCCGGTGTTCTCGAAATCGCCCGCGTCCTCACTGCGGGCCCACCGTTGGAGCGAAGTGTTGTGTTCGCAGTGTGGACTGCAGAGGAAAGCGGAATGCTCGGGTCGGAAGCTTACGCCAGCGATCCCATCTATCCGCTGGAGAAGACTGTTGCGAATTTCACGCTGGATATTCTGCAGACCGCCGGACTGGCTCGCGACGTGATACTCGTCGGCGAAGGCCAGAGTGACCTGGAGGACGACCTCGCAAACTTCGCGGCTGGCCAGGGACGCGTTGTGACACCCGAGAGCCTGCCCGAGAACGGCCTGTTCTTCCGTGCCGACCACTTCTCGCTGGCACAACGCGGCGTGCCGGTGTTGCTGCTCATGGGTATTGCCGGGGGCGCGGATCTGATTGACGGTGGGCGCGAAGCGGGTGACCAGTGGATCGCCGACTACATCGGCAACTGTTATCACCAGACCTGCGACAAGTGGAGCCCGGACTGGGATCTGCGTGGCGCCGCCCAGGACATCGAGCTTTTCAGATACATACTTGAAGACCTGGGCAACTCGACGCGCTGGCCCCAGTGGAAGGAGGGTTCGGAGTTTAAGGCGATTAGAGAGGGAAGCGCAGACGCACGTCGTTAATTGACAGGCAAGGCGGTGGGCAGACGTTTAATTCGCCTGCCCCATCGCCTCGGCACCGCGCATGATCATCCGCAGCTGAATGATAGCTGCCTCGATGTGGCGCTCGCGTTCCTCCGACGGCGAGTCAAGCACCGCAATGCCGGTTATGAATAAGATCGCGACTATCGAATTCGCGGCAACATGCGGATGGCTCAGCGGCACGTCTCTTTTCTGTGCATCCCAAATCAGAAAGTCTGCGAGGTCACTCGCCATCGTTACAAACAGTTTCTCTGCCGCCTTACCCAGTGCCGTCTCCCGGGCCATGCTCTCCCGCTGAATCATTCGCGACACACCCTGGTTGCTGGAAAAGTAATCGTAAAGCGTCTCTACCGAGGCCCGTATCAAAGACCGGCCTTCTGATGCATGTTCCCGGACCTGGTGCATCAGGGTCAGGAGGGCCTCGCCGTGCTCCTCGATGAGCGCCAGTCCCAACCCTTCCATGTCGTGGAAATGACGATAGAACGACGTGGGGGCGATGCCGGCAAGCTTGGCGACTTCCCGCAGGCTCAGCGTATCGAAACTTCGGCCTGAGGCCAGCTCTGCGGCAGCCGCGGCCATGAGTTTCTGCCGGGTTTCTTCTTTTTTCTTCTTTCTCGAGAACGTCACGCCAGGGCTCCTTGCAGCGCCAGGTCAACTCATTTGAACGCCTGATATTGAATGCTAGCAAAATAATGGTACAATTGTGCGTACAAGTGTACGCTGAAAGCTGAGGAAAGCGGTATGACAACCTACAAGGCACCATTGCGGGACATGCAATTTGTGATGCAGGACCTGCTGAATATTGAGAAACACTACCAGTCGCTACCTGCCTGCGAGGAAGTCAACCAGGAGCTGATCGACGCAATCCTCGGTGAGGCCAGCAAGTTCTCCGAGGAGGTGATCGCCCCACTGAACGCCGTTGGCGACGCAGCCGGTTGTGAGATGCTCGAAGGCGGTGAGGTAAAGACGCCGCCCGGGTTCAAGGAGGCATACCAGCAATACGTTGAAAGTGGCTGGCCGTCGCTCGACCAGCCAGCTCGCTATGGCGGCCAGGACCTGCCAATGTCAATTGGCCTTCCGATTCGTGAGATGAATGGGACCGCGAACTGGTCCTGGGCCATGTACCCTGGTCTTTCGCATGGTGCGATGGAGACCATCGAGGAGCACGGTTCGGCGGAACAGAAGGCCATGTTCATGGAACCGCTGGTTAGCGGTCACTGGACCGGCACCATGTGCCTGACCGAGGCCCATAGCGGCACGGACCTGGGCCTCCTGAAGTGCAAAGCCGAGCAAGCTGCAGGCGGCAACTATCGCATTACCGGATCGAAACTCTTTGTTTCGTCAGGCGAACACGACCTCGCCGAAAACATCGTGCACATCGTACTGGCGCGCCTGCCCGACTCACCCCCGGGTACGAAGGGTATTTCTCTGTTTATCGTGCCCAAGTTCATTCCCAATGAAGACGGCACGATCGGTGAGCGTAACGATGTGACTTGTGGAGTCCTCGAACACAAGATGGGCATTCACGGCAAC
>Ga0209344_10003942_pt1 | contig 14132 bp, 17 predicted proteins | sample Cruoilmetagenom6_FD_187293 | JGI IMG/M metagenome (GOLD analysis project Ga0209344, IMG submission 187293) | Oil polluted marine microbial communities from Coal Oil Point, Santa Barbara, California, USA - Santa Barbara Oil Seep Sample 6 (SPAdes)... | ecosystem: Environmental > Aquatic > Marine...
TTGCGCGGAACCCGGCGGCCCTTCTTTTTCCCTCCCCCTTGAGGGGAGGGCAAGGGTGGGGGTCGGCCCGTAAGGGCCAAACAAGGAGTCTTTGGGGACTATCCACAAGCACCGCATTTGCGGCTTCACCCCACCCGACCCGGCTGCGCCGGGCCACCCTCCCCATCAAGGGGAGGGAAAGGTCCCCACAAGCTCTGTAAACCCAAAAAACTTATCGACGTCCCCCGAACCGCGATTATGCTTGTCCCACCTTTCCACAACACGGCGCCGGCGCGACGAACGTCTGGGGTGGAGAGGGACCGGGTTCCATGGGGGTCGCCTCAGGGAAGGCCAAAACTGCACCGCGACCAGCCCGCCCCCGTTGGCGGGTGTACTTCCGAAAGGAAGCGGGGATGGACCCCAGCGCATCCAAGCGTGCAGACCAAGCCAAAAATCCCGGTTGCATGGGGTGCAGTGCGCTTCATATTTCTAATTCAGCAAGAGGTGCCCTGCACCCCCTGCCGCCCGTTGTTTGACACCGCAGGCGATGCCGGGCGGGGGCTTTGGTGTGTCTGGATGGGTGCAGCGCATGCCGCGCGGCTTCGCCGCTCGCAATAACAAGGAGATTGGGAATGAGAACGGAAAACCTCTCCACAACGTCATTCCCGTGAAAACGGGAATCCAGCGCGGGCAGTCCTGCCCGCATAAGACTCTTTCGCGCCGTCGACACGGCGCACTGGATTCCCGCCTGCGCGGGAATGACGACGTGGTTGCAGCACACCCCCGCTTCCCTCCAGCCCCGAACCGCCCTAACCTCCACCCAAACCGGAGATCGCCTCATGTCCCTTGCCCGCTGGGCCTATGCCGCGCTGATGACCGGCAGCCTGTTGCTCGCCATCGGCATCTTGCCGCTTTACGTCATCGGCACACTGCTCGCCGCCCCCACCCCGGTCCTCGTGCATTTGCTGTTCCTGCTGCTCACCCCGCCCGGTGCGCTGATTTTTACCCTCGGCCTCATCTTGCGGATCATCGCCCTGTTCACCAGATAACGAAAATGCCCCTCGCCCCGCTTCTCGTCGAAATCAGTGCCTGCACCCATTGCGCCGCCCATTTGCCGCTCGGCCCGCGCCCCGTCGTCCGCGCTGCATCCAGTGCAAAACTGCTGATTATCGGCCAGGCACCGGGCACGAAAGTGCACGCAACCGGCATTCCATGGAACGACCGCTCCGGCGACCGCCTGCGCGGCTGGCTGCAAATCCCGTCCGAAATCTTTTATGATGAAAGCAAAATTGCCATCATGCCGATGGGCTTTTGTTATCCGGGGGTCAATGCAAAGGGCGGCGATCTGCCGCCGCGTCCCGAATGCGCCCCGCTCTGGCACCAGCGCATGCTGGCCGAGCTGCCGCAGATCGAACTGACCCTGTTGATCGGCCAATATGCGCAAAAGCGCTATCTGGGGAAAAATCGCGGCAAGACCCTGACCGAAACCGTCATGGGTTTTGCGGGGCATCTGGAGACCGGCTATCTGCCGCTGCCACACCCGAGCTGGCGCACCACCGGCTGGCAGCGCAAGAACCCATGGTTCGACAGCGAGCTCCTGCCCGAACTCAGGCGGCGCACCGCCGGCCTTTTAGCCTAGTTCAGGGGTTTAAGCGCGCTGGCATCAGTGGAAAACAAATGCTCGGGGCATTTTTCCAGCACCCGCCGCATTTCCGGGCTGCGGCGCAAATGTTTGGTTTGCGCGCGAAGGGTTACGACGTTCGAAGCAGGAACAGGCATGGCAAAAACAGTCACTCTATCGTTCAGAACAGCCATCCAAAGCCTCCCAAAATGTGCCAATTATGTGGCCACTCTGTCAGCTTGCTGCTGAACCGGGTCGCAATGCCCGGTTCATTGCCCGTTCACCCCTATTCCTTGCCCGCAGGGGTGGCTTCCGGATCGGTCACCAGCACCTTCCAGCGCCGCTCCCGCGCCCAGATCACCAGCCCGGCCCCCGCAATAATCGTCGCGCCGATAAACGAGATGAAATCGATCATGTGGCCGAACACCACAATCGAAAGCACAATCGCCCAGGGCAGCGCCAGATAGTTGAACGGCTGCAACACGCTGGCCGGCGCATGGCGGAGCGCCATCATCATCAGCGTATGCGCGCTGACGGTGGTCGCCATCACCACCGCCACCAGAAGCACTCCGTCCCAGCCCATGGGCTGCCAGAAGAACACGCCGACAACACTGGTCAGCACCAGCCCGATCACGCCCACATAGACCATGCTGGTGGCGGTTGAATCCACCTGCGCCACCTTGCGCGTGCAAACGATATAGGAGCCATAAAACACCATCGCCGCCCCGGCAAAATAGACGCCTTCGTCAATCACCAGCCCACCCGGCCGCAGGATCACCAGCACACCGACAAACCCCACAATAATCGCGGTGATGCGGAACACACCCACACGCTCGCCCAACACCGGAATGGCAATCAGCGTCACCAGCAACGGATAGATCATCGCGATCGATTGCAATTCGGCCAGCGGCACGGTGCGGATGGCCATGGCAAAGCACCAGATATCAGCCACCAGTAGCAGTCCGCGTGCAATCTGCCATTTCGGCAGCGACGATTTGAAGGCCTGCCGCAGCGGTGCCTGCCGCATCACCAGCAGCAGCGAAAACAGCCCGAAGGCCCAATAGCGCATCATCGAGATCTGCATGGGCGACCAGGTCTGCACAAGAATTTTTGCCACCGCGTCCTGCACGCCAAAAATCAGCACGGCACAAATGAGCAGCATGATCCCGCGGGGCACATTATCCGTGCCATTGCCCGCCTGCTCTGGTGCTGTCTTGCTCATTCTCGCCTCATCATCACGCATAAAAAATCCCCGGGCCTGTGCGGTCCGGGGCCACCACATCCGGCTATAACAGATGCCTAGCTTTTCATAACGTTGTTTTTAATCAACCCGGCAATAGCGGTCAAAATGCCGCCACCGACCAGCCCGGTCACGCCCTGCCCCACCAGCGCACCAGCGTCCATGCTGCCCCCGGCCAGCATGGCCGAGAGCGCCGGCACCAAAGCGGCAATCCAGGTGCCGCCGACGCCCCCCACAGCACCGGCAATGGTATTGCCGACTGGGCCAAGGCTCATGCTTTTGGTGGCGGCACCCAGCGCATTGCCGCCAACCGCGCCTGCAACCAGTTGAATAATGATCGGAAGTAAGGCTTCCATGTCAGTTCCCCTCACGTCTAATGAGACAAGCGTTACGCTTCCCCCTCGCCTCATCACCTTAGTCCCAAATAAAGCCAAGCAAAAGAACAGCTTTAAACGAACAAAACTGCCTGTGGATCAATCGCGATTTATACCGTAACAATTATATGTCCACGCTTCTGCCAAACTTGATAAATACCGGAGCCAATATGCGCCATCTGCTTGTATTATTACTGTATTTTACATTTGCACCCGCAGCGTTTGCGGCAGAACCAGCGCAAGAGGCTCAATTCCGTGACTGGCAGGCGCGCTGCGATCCCTATGGCAATTGCACCGCCGGTTTTTCAGTAGATGCAGACTCCACAGACCACCTGGTTCCCGACTATCGGCTGGCCCTTTCCCGCGCCGCTTATGAAACCTATTGGAACATCGCCTTTTCGGCCTTCATTCCAGCACCCGACCCAACAGCAGTCATGACCTTTGCCATCGATGGCACCGCAACCACATTCACCCCCGAAACGGATATCGCCGCCTTCGGCGGCCTCAACGATTATTACCCGCTGGGCAAAAAGGCCCAGACCGTGCTCGACCAGATGGTCCCCGGCAGCGCCCTCACCATCGACTATCAGGATCAGGCAGGCACGGCCCGCCAGGCCGATATTTCCCTCGCCGGTCTCGCCGCCGCCCTGTTATGGATCGACGAGCAGCAAAGCCGCCTTGGCTCAGAGCGCGTCACCGCCGAGCCGCCTTCAGGCAAGACCCGCCTCACGACCCGCGACCCCGCCCCGGTATCGGATGCCTTGCTGGCCCGCCACGCCGCCGGCACGGATTGCGAACCCCTGAGCGAGTTGGTCAATGGCGAGGATATCCAGTCCTATCGGCTCGATGCCGACCATAGCCTGCACATGATCCCCTGCTGGTCCGGCGCTTATAATTTCAGTTATGCCGTTTATATCGAAGACGCTTACGGCACCGAACAGGCCTATTTCGCCAGTTATAGCGACGATATGGGTTGGGGCGGCAAGGCGGCGCTGGTCAATGCCTGGTTCGATCCTGAGGACAATACGCTGGGCGAATTCTCAAAAGGCCGGGGCATTGGCGATTGCGGCACGTCAGCACTCTGGCAATGGAATGAACGGGGCTTCAAACTGCTCGAATATCGCGCCCGCTCCGAATGCGAAGGCGATCCCGGGGCCTTCCCGCTCGTCTATGGCGCCCCGGGCTATACGCCAGCAGCAGATGATTAAAACATCATCCGGGCGATATAGCGCATCAAAAACGGTGCCGCCGCCAGGATCACAGCAAAAACCCGCACCGGCCATTGCCTGAAACGCAGGACCAGATAGACCGCCAGCGCCGCATCCAGCGCCATCTCGAACGCCCCGACGATATTGCCGTAATGATCCCCCTGATAATAGGAAACCGGCGAATGAAACCGCCAGTCGCTGAACGGCCAAAAATGCACATGCGCATCATCAGTATGAACGGGAAAATCGCACAAGACATGCAGCAAGGCCGCCGCGCCGAAAATCAGCAGGCCCAGCCCCAGTTCCTTGTATTTCGGCACATAGCGGAACAGCAAAAACCCCGCCAGCGCCATCAGCGCCCAAAGCGGCATCGAATTGGAAATGGCCGAAAACGTCTGCCATGGCTCCTGCCAATACATACCGTCCGGCTTGCGCCACATATTGACATTGCCCTGGCTCTGCAGCCGGGTCACCACCACCATCAGAAAAACCGAGGCATCGGGGAAAAAGCCGCCAAACCATCCCAGCGCGATTTGCCAGGGGCGAAAATGCGGCCGCGTGGTTACCGCGGCACCAATCAAAATATGGGTTGTGGTAATCATTTCGGGTCTCCGACGCGCCAATCTAGTCCAATTGCATCAACAGGCAACAGATTGACGTTAAAGTGACATTGGAATCACTGGCCCGCACACCCATATGCCTAGAAAACGGGATTGAACCCGTCAGCCGTTTCGGCGGTGCGTTTAAATTATAAAGGTAACTACATGGCTTTTGTCACCCTTATCGCCGGACTGATCCTTTTGGTTCTGGCGGGAGATGCGCTTGTGCGCGGCGCTGTCTCTGTCGCCCAGCGTGCCAATGTGCCCCCCATCATCATCGGCCTGACGGTCGTCGCCTTCGGCACCTCGGCACCCGAGCTGATTGTTTCGGTCGAAGCGGCGTTCAAGGGTGCGCCGGGACTTGCCATCGGCAATGTGGTAGGCTCCAACATCACCAATATCCTGCTGGTTCTCGGCCTGCCCGCCATCATCACCCCGATTGCCCTGGCGGAAAGTGGCATCAGGCGCTCCACCGTCTTCATGATTCTGATCAGCCTGGGGCTGGCCGTCATGGCCATGAATGGCACCATCTCGCGCCTCGACGGGCTGTTCCTCATCAGCCTTTTGGTGGTTTATCTGGCCTATAGCGGTTTTGAGGCCACCAAGGCCAGCCGCACCACCGACATCACCCATGGGCTGGAGGAGCTGGCTGCCGACACGATGGGCACGAAACAGATCGTTCTGCTCCTCGGCTTTGGCATTGTCGGCCTCGGCCTGGGCGGCAAAATGGTCACCGAGGGCGCACTCGATGTGGCCGCCATGTTGGGCATTGCCGACACAGCGGTCGGCCTTACCATCGTGGCGCTCGGCACCTCCCTGCCCGAACTCGCCACCAGCCTTTCCGCCGCCATCCGCAAGCAGAACGGCGTCGTCATCGGCAATGTGCTCGGCTCCAACATTTTCAATGCCCTGGGGATTATCGGCATAACCAGCATGCTGGTGCCACTTTCTGTCAGTCAGTCCATTATAAACTTCGATATGTGGGTCATGCTGGCCGTCGCCCTGCTCATGGCGCCGGTCGCTTTTCTGACCCGCCGGGTCAGCCGCACCGGTGGCGCAGTCATGCTGCTGGCTTATATCGTTTACACTATTGTGGTGTTCCGCAACGGAATGGCAATCTGACCAAATGAACGACTCATCGACCATCGAGGGCACGGCGCTGATCACCGGTGCCGCCAACCGGCTGGGGGCCAGTCTGGCCCGTGGCCTGGCCGCCAATGGCTATCGGGTCGTCCTTCATTTTGCCAGCTCTGGTGCCGATGCCGAAGCCCTCGCCACAGATCTTGGCGCAGACAGGGCCGCGATCGTGCAAGCGGACCTGACCGATCGTCAGGCCCGCGCCGGGCTGATTGCTGCCGCCGTCAAACCGTTCGGTCCATTGACCCTTCTGGTCAACAACGCCTCCGTGTTTGAACGCGACAGCGCCGGCACCCTCGACGAAGCAACCTGGGACCGGCACTTTGCCCTTCACGCCGAAGCCCCCGCCTTCCTCTCACAGGATTTCGCGGCCCAGCTCCCGGAAGGACAAACCGGCAATATCATCAACATCATTGATGAGCGGGTGCTTCAGCCCGCCCCGGCGGCCTTCTCCTATAATCTGTCAAAATCGGTTCTGTGGATGGCCACCCGCACCCTGGCGCAGACTTTTGCGCCACGCATCCGGGTCAATGCCATCGGCCCGGGGCCCATCCTGCCCGAAGCGGGGCAATCTCTCGCCGATTTCACCGCGCGCAGCACCGACAATCCGCTGCAGCATGCCGCCGGTCCCGATGATGCCGTGCAAGCCATGCTGTTCCTGCTCAATGCCCCCACCATGACCGGCCAGATGCTGGCCATCGATGGCGGTGAGCATCTGGGCTGGCCGGCGTGGCGCGGGCCCACCCCGAGGTCATGATGAACGGCCTCGATCAAACCGGCCCTGACATCATCAAGGCCTTCGTCAAAACCCTGCCCTCCGCCCCCGGCGTTTATCGCATGCTCGATGAAAAGGGCGAGGTCATCTATGTGGGCAAGGCCCGCAGCCTCAAGGCGCGGGTCACCAATTACACCCGTTACGAGGGCAATCCCATCCGCACCCAGCGGATGATCTCGGCCACCCGCACCATGGAATTCGTGCGTACGGAAACCGAGAGCGAAGCCCTGCTGCTCGAAGCCAATCTGATCAAGCGGCTCAAACCCCGCTTCAACGTGCTGCTGCGCGATGACAAGAGCTTCCCCTATATCCTCATCGCCACCGGGCATGAAGCGCCCGAGCTGACCAAGCATCGCGGTACCCGCCGCCGCAAGGGCCATTATTTCGGCCCCTTCGCCTCGGTCAGCGCCGTCAACCGCACCATTGCCGCGCTGCAAAAAGCCTTCCTGTTGCGCAATTGCTCCGACAGTTTTTATGCCGGGCGCACCCGCCCCTGCCTGCAACACCAGATCAAGCGTTGCGCGGCGCCCTGTACCGGGGAAATCTCCATCCCCGATTATCAGGCCCTCGCCGAAGACGCCCGCGCCTTCCTCTCGGGCAGATCAAAATCGGTACAGACCCATCTGCAGCAGGACATGAGCAAGGCCTCAGAAGCCCTTGATTTTGAACGCGCTGCTCTATTGCGAGACCGGCTCTCCGCCCTGGCCATTGTCCAGAGCCAGGGCGACATGAACGCCCGGTCTGTCGAAGAAGCCGACATTTTTGCCATCCATCACGAGGCGGGCCAGTTCTGCGTGCAGGTGTTCTTTTTCCGCGCTTTCCAGAACTGGGGCAATCATGCCTTCCGCCCGCGCGCCGATTCCGCACTCGATGATGCCGAAGTGCTCGAAGCCTTCGTCTCGCAGTTTTACGAAAACCGCACCCCGCCCAAACAGATACTCCTGTCCCATGATCTGAGCGAACATGCCCTGATGGAAGAAGCGCTCTCTTCCCGGCTCGGCTCCAAGGTCAATATCCTGACCCCGAAACGCGGTGAAAAGCGCGATCTTGTCGAATACGCCATCAATAATGCCAGGGAAGCGCTGGGCCGCCAGCTCGCCGAGGGCGCAACCCAAAAGAACCTGCTCGAAAGCATGGCCGAAACCTTTGGCCTCGACGCCCCACCCCGCCGCATCGAGATTTACGACAATTCCCACATTCAGGGCACCAATGCCGTCGGCGGCATGGTGGTTGCCGGTGTCGAGGGCCTTTCGAAAAAGCACTACCGCACCTTCAACATCAAATCCGAAGAGATCACCCCGGGCGATGATTTCGGCATGATGCGCGAAGTCCTGACCCGCCGTTTTACCCGGCTGGCCAATGAAAGCCTCGCCGAGGCGGAGGATGAAATGCGCGAAGCCGACACCGCTGCCATGCCCGACTGGCCCGATGTGCTGTTGATCGATGGTGGCAAAGGCCAGCTCAGCGCTGTGACCGACGTTCTTCGCGAGCTGAACCTGCCACGTGAAATCACCCTGATCGGCATCTCCAAGGGTGAAGACCGCGATGCGGGCCGCGAAACCTTCCACATGGCCGGCCGCGCGCCGTTCATGCTGCCCGCCCGTGACCCGGTGCTCTATTACCTGCAGCGCCTGCGCGATGAGGCCCACCGTTTCGCCATCGGCACCCACAGGGCCCGGCGCAAAAAGGATCTGGTCAGGAACCCGCTCGACGAGATCGAGGGCATCGGCCCGACCCGCAAGCGCGCCCTGCTCAACCATTTCGGCTCGGCCAAGGCGGTCTCACGTGCCGCCCTCTCCGATCTGACCGCCATTGACGGCATATCCCACGCCATGGCCCAGCTGATCTACGATCATTTCAACCGGCCGGACTGATCCAGACCGGATGGTCCATCAACCCTTCCTGCACCAACAAGTGCCGCAACCCTTGCGAATAGGCCTTGGCGACCGCATATTCAAATGAACGATCCCAACAGCGAGACAATGTGTGCGAAAGCCGGACCGTCCCTCATCACCGCTGACGAAAACGCCCGCCTCCTCCACGCGCGGCGAGATCGCCGATTTCGTCAAGGCGGTCGGTAATCTCACCAAGCCTTCCGGGGCCGGTGGCCGCGGCCGTCTGCTGTTCGCGCTCGATGCCACCATGAGCCGCCAGCCAACCTGGGACACCGCCTGCAGCGTGCAGGCGCATATGTTTGAAACCGTCGCCGAAACCGGCGGTCTCGACGTCCAATTGCTCTATTTCCGCGGCTTTGGCGAATGCCGCGCCTCCAAATGGGTCAGCGATGCCAAATCCCTCGCCGGGCTGATGACCGGCATCAAATGTCAGGGCGGCCACACCCAGATCGGCAAGGTATTTGCCCATGCCCGCACCGAGTTCGCCAAACGCAAGATCAACGCCCTGGTGTTTGTCGGCGACGCTTTGGAGGAAGATGTGGATCAACTCTCGGCCAAGGCGGGGCAACTTGGCCTGCTCGGCTGCCCGATTTTCATCTTTCAGGAAGGTGAGGATCGCCGGGTGGAAGCCGGTTTTCGCGAGTTTGCCCGCCTGACCAAGGGTGCCTATGCCCGTTTTGATGCCAGCGCCCCGGCCGAACTGGCCGCCCTGTTGCGCGCCGTTGCCGCCTATGCCAGCGGCGGCCGCGCCGCGCTCAGCCTGCAAAAATCAGCGCCCGCCAAACACCTGCTCGAGCAATTGCCCTAGATGCCCTATTTGCCGCTTTTTGTGCTTGTCCTCATCGGCGGTGCCTATGCCTATAATTTGTACCGTCAGGGCAATATCGGCGTGCTGCTGCATGGCCTCCGCTGGATTGTCGGCGGCGTTGCGCTGGGCCTTGCGGTCATTCTGGGCCTTGCCGGGCGGGTCAGCGTTGCCAGCATGCTCGGTGTGGTCGCCGTCTCGGTGCTCTTGAGGGGACGTCTCGGCCCCATCGATTTCAACACCATAAAGGGCCCGGCCCCCACCACATCCCGGGTCAAAAGCCAGTTTTTTGATATGATGCTGGATCACGACAGCGGCGCTGTTAAGGGCAAGATCATCGCCGGCAGCTATGCCCGCACCGACCTGATGGATCTCGGCGAAAACGACACCCGCATGCTGTTGAACGAAGTCAGCCACGATCCCGACAGCCTTAGCCTGCTCGAAGCCTGGCTCGATGCCAATCGCACCGGCTGGCGCGAATATTTCGCCGAACAGGATGGTGAAGCCGGTAGCGGGGCATCCGCCGCCAGTGATGGCGTCATGGATAAAAAGCAGGCCGAGGAAATACTGGGATTGTCTCCCGGTGCCAGTGCTGAAGACATCAAGGCCGCCCATCACCGCCTGCTCAAGGCCGTGCATCCCGATCAGGGCGGCTCAACCTATCTCGCTGCCCGCATCAATGCCGCCAAGGATTACCTGCTCAAACAGCAGCGCTAGCACCAGCCGTGCCGCGCCCCGTCCCAATTCCGGGCCAGCCCTTCGGCCACCAGCACGGCGCCAAGCGATTGCCCGTCACGCTGGATCACCCGCAATGTGCGGTCATAGACATCGCTATCGCGATTGCCAAAGCGCGCCAGCTCGATCGGCCCGGCATTGAGCAATTGTTGCAAGCGCCGTGTCGCCTTGTCGCCGCGCTGCTTTTCCGCCGGGCATTTGGGGCTGAACACTTCGGGCGTATCGATATCGGCAATCCGGATCTTGTCGCCCTTGATCCAAACCGTATCCCCGTCCACCACGCAGGTCACGCGCCGCCCGGCGCCACAAAGATCAAAATGCACGCTGATCGGCGCACCGATCGTCTGCGGCTGCGGCGCGGTCGAAAAAACATCCTCGGGCGCAACAATATACGAACCGGCATAGGCAATGGCAGCCACGGCTATAATCAGGCTGATCGGTTGCCCCGGATGCCGCCAAAAGCCCCATCCACGGCGCGGCCGGGATTTATAGCGCTGCCGCCCCGTGGCCGCGCGTCCAAACTGCACAATCCGGCTCATCTGTCGTCCTCTGTCCCGTCATGTCCGGACAAAAGACTCCGCCTGTTCGCGTTTCGTTTCCAGTCGGCAGAACACTTATGGTTAACCAAGGGTTAAACATGGGGAGGTGACAAGCCCGTTCGGGCGCGCTATAGAGCTTGCATGACCCAGCGTTCCGCCAACTTTTATTTCTGGTATTTTAGCTATCCGATGCCAATGGCGGACGGAGGGGTGCGTATTATCTGAATACAGAAATACAACAGCACAAAATACCCGAACCACCGCCAGCCCTTCTGGCGGTTTTTTTGTGCCGCCGGTTGGAAAATCATCCACGAGGAAACCGGCAATGTTGAAAATCACTGACAATCTGCGTATTCGCGAATTGCGCGAACTGATCTCACCCGAAACCGTGACCAATGAATTCCCGGCCACGGAGCGGGCCACCGGCACCGTCATCGCCGCGCGCGCCGCCATTCATAATATTCTCAAAGGTCAGGATGATCGGCTCACCGTCATCATCGGCCCCTGCTCGATCCATGATCCCAAGGCAGCAATGGAATATGCGGAACGGCTGGCGGCCATGCGCGCAAAATTCGGCGATACCCTCGAAATCATCATGCGCGTCTATTTCGAAAAGCCGCGCACAATTGTGGGATGGAAGGGTCTGATCAACGACCCCGATCTCGATGGCAGTTTCGAAATCAACAATGGCCTGCGCATCGCCCGCAGCCTGCTGGTCGATATCAATTCGCTCGGCCTGCCCGCCGCCGTTGAATTCCTCGACATGACCACCCCGCAATATATTGCCGATCTGGTCGCCTGGGCCGCCATTGGTGCCCGCACCACCGAAAGCCAGATCCATCGCGAACTGGCCTCCGGCCTCTCCTGCCCGGTCGGCTTCAAAAACGGCACCGGCGGCGATATCAAGATCGCAGCCGACGCCGTCAGTTCCGCCGCCCATCCGCATCATTTCCTCGCCGTGACCAAAAGCGGGCGTTCCGCCATTGCCACCACCACCGGCAATGAGGATTGTCACATCATCCTGCGCGGCGGCAAAACCACCAATTACGATGCGGAAAGCCTTGATGCGGCCAGCAAGATCGCCGAAAAATCAGGTCTCCGTCCGGCCATCATGATCGATGCCAGCCACGCCAATTCCAGCAAGAAGCCGGAAAACCAGCCAATGGTCATCGACGATATCGCCGGCCAGATCGAGGCGGGCGAAACCCGGATCATGGGCGTCATGGTGGAAAGCAATCTGGTCGCCGGACGGCAGGATCTCATCCCCGACCAGGCCCTGACCTATGGCCAGTCCATCACCGATGGCTGCATCGATTGGGACAGCACCGTCTCCGTGCTTGAACGTCTGGACACAGCCGTCACCACCCGCCGTCAGGGTGCCATCGCCGCCCATGCGACAGCAAAGCAGATGGAGGTTGTTAATCAAGCATAGGCGCTTTTCTGGACAAAACTGACACTGCAGGTCAACTTGGCAAGACATCACCACCCAACAGGAGACGTGCCTTGCGGAGTGTTTTCTTGATCCTGGCATGCATGGCCATGGGCGCAAGCGCGGTTGCCGCGCCCATCAGCCATGCCCCTGCCTTGACGCTACCAAACGGTCAACTCGTCCAGAAACTGGCCCAGTCCTGGAGCTGTTCGCCCCGCCGGACCTGTTCGCAGATCAGCAGTTGTGCCGAAGCCCGATGGTATCGGAGCAATTGCTCCTGGGGCGGCCGGCTGGACGGCGATAGTGACGGCATACCCTGCGAAAATATTTGCTGATAATGCCGGTCGATGGACCTGAGACAATCTAGTTCTTGACCTCCTGCGTCCGATGCTGTTGGGGTTGCATCATGACTGATCAACCCCAACGCCTTTCGCTGCCGAACATGCTCACCGTCGCCCGCATCGTGGCCATCCCGGTGATCGTGACGCTCGCCATCATGCCCGGCCCCAACGACATGTTCCGCTGGCTGGCCCTGCTGATTTACATTCTCGCGGCCATTACCGATTTTCTTGACGGCTTTCTCGCCCGCATTCTAAGCCAGACGTCTCCTTTGGGGCGCATGCTCGACCCGATTGCCGACAAGCTGCTGGTGGGCGCGCTGCTGATCATTCTTGCCTGGGACCGCACCTTTTCCGCCTTCGATCTCATCCCCGCCACCGCCATCATGCTGCGCGAAATCTTCGTGCCGGGCCTGCGCGAATTTTTAGGCGCCAAAAGCGTTATCGTTCATGTCTCCTGGCTGGCGAAATACAAGACCACCCTGCAGCTGATCGCCATGGGCATTCTGCTCGCCGAACCTCTCATGCCCGGTCTGCGCCTCATCTCCGATATCGCGCTCTGGGCCGCCGCCATCCTCACCGTGTGGACCGGCTGGTCCTACTGGAAGGGCGCGCAGCAACATTTCCGCGAGGACGATGTGATACCGGAGCCGGATGCATGAAAGTGCTCTATTTCGCTTGGCTGCGCGAACGGCTCAATCGCAGCGCCGACGAATTTGATGTACCTGACACCGTTATAACCGTCGGCGACCTGCTCGCCTGGATCGGCCAGAATGATGAGGCCGCCGCCCTCGCCTTTGAAGACCCGCGCCTGATCCGCGCGGCCTGCGACGAGGAACTGGTCGATCATTCAACCCCCATTGCCGGGGTTAAAACCATCGCCCTGTTCCCGCCCATGACCGGCGGCTAGGCCAGATGTTCGTCCGCCTGCAATCAGATCCGTTTGATCCCGGCGCCGAAACCAATGCCTTCCTGCACCAATATGCAGAAAGCGGCGCTCTTGTCAGTTTCACCGGCACCGTACGCTCAACCCCCGACAAGCCGGTCGACACCCTGACGCTGGAACATTATCCAGCGCTGGCGCAAAAACAGATCACCCGTTTTGCCGAACAGGCCATTTCCCGCTTCGACTTGACCGATATCGGCGTCATCCACCGGTTTGGCGCGCTCAAGCGTGGCGAAGTTATTGTCATGGTGCTGGCCGTCGCCCCCCACCGGCAGGCGGCCTTTGATGGGGCCAATTATGTCATGGACTGGCTGAAAACCGATGCCCCGTTCTGGAAACAGGAAACCGGGCCAGACGGGACAAAATGGGTGGCAGCAAAAGCCGGGGACGATGCTGCACGCGGCAAATGGGAGGATTGAAATGGCGGGCGAACTCAGCGCACTGGCAAAATCATATCTGGATCAGGAACCGGACACCCCATTCCGCATAGCCGGGATTGATCATGTCGTGCT
>Ga0209344_10003944_pt1 | contig 14127 bp, 14 predicted proteins | sample Cruoilmetagenom6_FD_187293 | JGI IMG/M metagenome (GOLD analysis project Ga0209344, IMG submission 187293) | Oil polluted marine microbial communities from Coal Oil Point, Santa Barbara, California, USA - Santa Barbara Oil Seep Sample 6 (SPAdes)... | ecosystem: Environmental > Aquatic > Marine...
GGAATTGTCCCGTTTACAACGGTTGATCCAGTTGCAAATATTAAATCACACCATTTTATGGCTTCAGGGGTAATCTCTGGTGGTTCTATAATGATGCCAAAAGCATCAGTCCCGATATTATTCTCATCAAGGTCAACAGCTCTGACATTGTATTTTAAAGCAAGTGTTTCAAGAAACCTCGGCTGATAACCGACTATAAGAACATTATTTGTAACTCCAATAGTTTTGATCAAATTGTTTGCACATTCTTTTGGTTCGGTATCCTTGCAGTGAACAGTTTTATTGCAAAGGTTAAGATACCTGAAAATGGCATTAAGACCTGATATAAAAGTGGCTCTTTTCTTGTTTGAGTTAAGCTCAATGTTTAAAAGATCCTCAACAAGATAATTTTTATTTTCAAATTCATCTGTAAAAGCCTGCCCTTTTTTACCCTTAAAAACAGCTTCTACCATGATTTCTTTGCCTTTTATTATCGGGTAGTCATTGTGGTCAGGGGTTCCTATTGCTTCTTTTGCGGAAAGTGCTTTGCATTGCACACTTATGTTTTGCCTGGAAAGATTGTGCTTTTCAACTTTTTCTCTCAAGGCTCTTTTTAATTTTTCATATATATTCATATGGAAACCTATTATCAGAAAATAAAATTTTAGGTTGCAAAAAAAGGTTAATTTATTGTGCCTGCTGGAAAAGCTTTTTTAAACCTTTTAGAGTTCCTCTCCATGATGCATCTTCTCCAGCCATGATTGATACAATTACATCTTTTTCCATACTTACTTCAATAATAATTTCTTCATTATTTAAATTAAATACTGCTTCTGCCCATCTTTCAGCAGGAAGTCCTTTTGCTTCACAGTCATAATCTGTCCTTATTTCACCTGTCATTCGTATTTCACTCATATTTATCTCCCCTTAATATTGAATCGACAAGCTGCTGCGGAATGAAAAAATTTTTCAAGTTCAAGGCGGAAGATTAATTTTTTAACACAGAAATTAGATAAATTGCGTTTTGTAACAACCTGTCGACAGGCTGTTACAGAACTAAACAAAATATTTTTTATACACGATATATAGTATAACTTATTGCAAAAAATAGCTTATAGTGTATATGAAATTTTAAAATCTGTATTCCGTAACAACCTGTCGAAATATTATGTCGCAAATTAAGTTTTATATGAAAATAACTCAAATATAACTTTAAACTTTTGTTGTTTGTATAAGAAAGTGCTTATATAGTTTTATTGGATACAGTTTGGTTGTTTGAAAACAGGCTGTTTGACAGCCAAGGTCGATAATCATATGAGTTGATAAAAATATAAACGCTAAATTTTTGTAAATTTAATCAGACAATAAACCATGTGATTATGGCAATAGAAGCTATGCAACACTACGTTTAAACTGCTGACGTTTTTATCATAATAATCAACCGTGATTTTACTTTGGCCATTATTCCAAATGCTGCATGATTTAGTATCAAGCCTGAATCTTATTTTATGTTTTTTTATCAATTGTTTTTTTATTATAATCGAGTAAGCACTCTTCAATACAATTGTTGCATTTTTCCGAATTTAATGGCTCATCTTTGCAGTACTCAACAAAATTTTTTATCCATTGAGTACCTGCTCTGGGACATGTGTCAAGGAATTTAATGAATCTAATAAGTACTTTTGTTGATTTTTGATCCATGGCATGTTCCATTCTGCAGGCAATTTGTTCTGAGCTTTGTTCATTAATCTGCAAAATTCTGGATAGAAAATCTTTTAAAACATAATGTTTTTTTGTGATTTCTTTTGCTATTTTTGTGCCTTTACGAGTTAATGTAATCAGGCAATAAGGTTCATAATTTATTAATCCCTTTTCGCCAAGGCTTTTCAGAGCTCCTGTTACAGTTCCTCGTTGAACTCCCATTTTATTAGAAATATCTTTTGTCCTGGCAACTTTATTTGTCTTTTCTAACTCTAATATTACTTCCAAATAATCTTCTAAGCTTTCAGATAATTTTATATTTGTTTTTGCCATATCCCCTCCCAAAAAGATTAAAATATTTTAATCTTTTTGCACTTTAACATATTAAATACTATAAAGGTATTAATTATTAACATAATACCGATTTGATTCAACTACAAAATTATCTATAAGTCAATAAATACAACAACAGAATCAATATAATATAAAAGTAGTGTCCATACAAAAGCTATAGTGAAACAGGATCAAAAGGGCTTTGTATGTTATTGAAAAGTTAATTGCTAATCCCTAAACCTTATAAATCAGAATCAAAAAAGGTTGTGAATTTTTTTTTGATTCTGGTAATTCATTTACTAATAACGCAATAGCTAACATACTAAATTTTAAAGTTATTTGTTCGGCAAAATAGTCCTGTATTAATTTTAATTTTTTTTAGGTGGTAAAGTCGGAAAAAATGTATATAATTATTTATAAATATAGAAAAATATCTTTTGAATTTAATTGCAAAGATAAAAAGTGCAGCGTAAACGATTATGTTAAGAAATAATTGCTGTATTGCAATCTTGTAAAAGATGGTTTTTGTGTAATATAAATTTTAATTTATTATTTACGCGATTATTCGTATAATAAAGATAGAATTAAAAAAAGTAGACTACATAAATTATCCTATCGGCAAGGTTAGTTTAGTAAGATAGAGTAGATTGCGATATCTATTTTGTTATGGTGGTTATTGCAAACTATCAGGTGCTCTTTTTACCTGATAATTTGCATAACTTTTTTGGCATGTATTTAAATCATAGATATGTTTTGTTTATATTAGTGTTTAATAGAATTTATTTTATACTCTTGATATTTACCTAATAAAGAATAAAGTGTAAAAGGAGATGACGTTAAGATGAATATCATTGAAGAAGCTAAGAAACAAGGAAGAACTAGCCTTTCTGAATTTGAGGCTAAGCAAATTTTGTCATCATATAAAATACCAATAACAAAAGAAATGTTGGTACGTAGTTCTGAAGAGCTTTTTGATGCTACCAAAAAAATTGGATATCCAGTTGTTTTAAAAGGTTGCTCTTCAGATATTACCCATAAAACAGAAAAAGGGCTTGTGCAGTTAGATATAAGAAATGATGAGGATGCGGAATCTGTATTTAATGATATTATAAGTAGCATGGGATCAGATAATGGATCTGTGTTAGTGCAGGAAATGGTATCAGGGAAAAGAGAACTTGTTGCAGGACTTGTCCGGGATCCTCAATTTGGACCTTGTGTTATGTTTGGGCTAGGCGGCATTTTTACAGAAGTCCTGTCTGATGTTTCTTTCCGTCTTGCTCCTTTGAAAAAAAGAGATGCTATGGAAATGATGGGTGAAATCAAAGGGCATAAAATATTAAATGCTATTCGGGGTATGAAAGAGGTGGATCGTGATACATTATCCCAGATTTTAATAAATGTAGGTCAAATTGGTCTTGAAAATGAGTCAATTAAGGAAATTGATATTAATCCATTGATCATCTCAGATGGCAAGCCAGTTGCAGTTGATGCACTTTTGGTGCTCCAATAGTAAAATAAGTTAAATAATAGTTTTTTATAATTTTAATTAATCATTATGGAAATAGAATGATTTGTTTAGGAACAGATAATCAGAGATTTTTGTTTTGGGTTTAGCTGTTTTTAAATCTGTTCCTAATTTAACAATTTTATTATTTTCTATGTGATATTATTAATATAAACTAAAATATTTTTTTAAAAAATCATATTGCGCTTTGCGCTTTCTGCTTAACAAATGTTGCAATGTCTTTTGTAAGTGTTCCAGGAAGGAAAACTTCTCCAACACCCATTTCCTTTAATTCAGGGATCTCCTGTGGATGGATTATTCCACCTATTATAACAAGAATATTGTTTAAATTGTTTTCTTTCAGTTTTTCCATGAATTTGCGCATAATTTCAACATGACCACCGCAAAGGAAACTTAGCCCTACAGCATCAGCGTCTTCCTGAACTATTGCATTTATTACTCCATCAATCCTTTGGCCTGCGCCTAAATATATTACCTCCATGCCAGCCTTATGTAAAGCATCAGTTACTGAAATAATTCCTCTGTAGTGATCATCAAGCCCAATTTTTGCGGTTACAACCTTTATTTTTTTCATTTCATTTCCTTTTTTTTATACTCAGATCATCAACTATTATATTATAATAAGTTACAAAGTGAAGCACTAAAAAGGATATTTCCTTTCTCCTGCCCAATCATATTCCAATCCGTCAACCATTCTTAAGACACCTATTATTTCTGGAAAAGTTGCATCAGCCTCAAGTGCGTCAAATACATATGGCACCAGATTATCGTTTGTTTTTTCAGCAGTATTTCTAAGTTTTTCAAGTACAGTTTTTAGTTTATTATTATCACGTTTGTCTTTAAAAGTTTTATATTCTGCCAAATATTCTTCCACTTCTGCTGTATCAGGTTTATATACTTCTGGCTGATAATCTTCTTCAGTGGGAATAGTATGACAGTTAACCCCTATAACAGGCCTTTCACCATTTTCAACCTTTCGTTGAATTTCAAGCAGACCTTTTGAGAGTTGAGAATGAACCCATCCACTTCTAATAACCTCTATCCATCCTCCCATCTTTTCAATTTCATTGTACATTTTCAGGCTTTCTTCTTCAATTTTGTTTGTAAGGTATTCAATATAGTATGAGCCAGCCAGAGGATCTGCAACTTTTGTAACGCCGGATTCATATCGGATTACCTGTTGAGTTCTTATCGCAAGTCTAACAGCTTCTTCTGTTGGTATTGCCCAGCCTTCGTCAAATGAAGGGTTTTGTATACCCATACTTCCACCAATAACAGCAGCCAGGGTTCCTAAAGTGCCTCGGGCAACATTCACAAGAGGCTGCTGCCTGGTATAATTTGATCCTGAGACGTCAACATGAAATCTCAATTTCATTGCATTTTGGTCATTTGCTCCAAATTTTTCCTTAAGTGTTTTAGCCCAAATTCTTCTTCCAGCTCTGAACTTTGCAATTTCTTCAAAAAAATCTCTGTCTGAAGCAAGCACAGGACTCAATTGCCTGGCAGTTGTATTAACATCCACGCCTCTTTTTTTCATTTCTCTAATAATTTCATCCCGAATGGAAAGTGTAAATGCTATTTCGTGAATGGCATTTCCTCCTGCTTCACGGAAATCATAGGAACTAGTAAACCATACATTCCACTTGGGCATATTTTTAAGGACATATTCCATGAAGTCATTTCCCCATCTAGCACATGTGGAAAAACGACCATCATGTATAAGCCAGTCCATTTTACTTGGAGCAATAGCAGGCCCGTAATAATATATACCACCTCCTACTCCCCTAAGTTTGGTAGTATCATAACCTTGTTTTTTTGCAACTAGAATGTATGACTGCCAGATATCAGGATAAAATGTATCGCTTGAAATACTCAATACATCCAAGGGCATGTCTTTGCTTAACTCTTCAACATCTTTAAGACAGTGCAAAGTAACACCTGTTACACCAATTTGTCCTTGAGAATAAGGCTGATCCGGTTCAATTCCATACATGGTAGGGCCATCAATTTCCCAGTCCAAAACTCCCTGCCCTAGTTCAAGAAGATACTTGCATCTTTTATTAAACGCTTTAGGTGATGAAAGACCTGCAATTTCACGAATATTCCATAATTTGCCCCTGTACATCATAGGATGATGTCCACGAGTAAAGGGAAATTCTCCTGGAAGACCTATTTCTTCTTTAACATTAATATCAGCAATGTCTTCTTCAGTATATACATTTTTTAATTCTATACCAGATGAAGTGGTATAGTCAGTTTCTTTTTCTCTGTATTTATCATTAATTTCTTTAGCCTTGATCATAATAACTCCTTGAAAAAGTGGTCGTTTGAAGCAATTTTTTAACTTGCAAACAAAAAAGAATTTAAATTTTTAAAAGTTTAGCACATACTGTTTGAAAATGTAAATAACTTATATGGCATGAACATTTTATAGAAATTTTTTTTTACTATATTAATGTTTGCTGTTACCTGGCAAATGACTATTGACTATGTTGCTATAAACAGGTATGAGATTAACTCAAGGGTTATTGTTACATACAATGTATTAAATTGTTACAGTTCGGCTGTTTTTTTATTGAGTATAAACTAAATCATGCATAGCTGATATCAAAATGCATTATTGTTTTATGATACTTTAAGGTTACAGATAGTATGACACAAATAGTTACCTATCAAAAGCTGCTTTCCTTTTGTCTTGCATATTCGGCAAGTGTTGCAACTATCATAATTTAAGTATAAATTTTCAATTAGGAGAAATTGTGAAGAGTTTATTTAATATGGGAAAATAACAGACAAGGGAGGGAAGAAGAATACAGGCAGCTGTATAGCTTTTTTTATTAATTTAAGTATTTGAATGTTAAGGAGGATAATAACAGTGCCCAAAGGAAAAATTAAAATAACTGAAGAATTTTGCAAAGGATGTCAACTTTGCATACAGTTTTGCAAGCAAGGATGTATTGAAATTTCAAGTGATAGATATAACCCGAATGGGTTTTTATTACCGGATTTTGTAAATGAGGATGATTGTATTGCTTGTGGAATTTGTGCTTGGATGTGCCCTGAATGCACTATTGATGTATATAAATATATCGAAGAGTAAGGTGGCATTTTTTTATAAGAATATAATAAAGAAGGAAAATTATTATGTCAGAAAGACTTCTTGTTTCTGGAAACAATGCAGTGGCCAGAGGAGCTATTCAGGCTGACTGCAAATATTTTTTCGGTTATCCGATTACTCCTCAAAGTGAAATTCCGGAATATATGTCAAAGGAATTACCTAAAATCGGAGGGGTTTTTGTTCAATCAGAAAGTGAAAGTGGTTCAATTTATATGGTATATGGTGGAGGGCTTGCAGGCGCTAGAATAATGACCTCAACTTCCAGTCCTGGTTTTAGCCTGATGGCAGAAGGAATATCTTATTTGGCAGAACAGGAGATACCTGCTGTTATAGTTAATGTTATGCGTATGGGGCCTGGAATCGGAACAGGAGGGCAGGGCGGACAAACTGATTATCTGCAGGTTACAAAAGGATGCGGGCATGGAGGATATAAAAATATTGTGCTTGCGCCATCCAGCTGCCAGGAAATATTTGATCAAATGCAACTTGCTTTTTATCTTGCTGACAAATACAGAGGGCCAGTACTGGTTGTTACAGACTTTATCCTTGGAGAGATGGAAGAGATCATAAATATTAAAACTCATGAATTTGGTTCGCTTCCTCCAAAAGAATGGGCACTTACAGGGAAAGACAAAAGGGGTGGTGAAAGAGCAATTCACGTGGCTGCATTTTTTAGTTATTTGGGAATACTGAACTATCATATGAAACAGATAGAAAAGTATAAGAATATCCAGGAAACTGAAGTTCGTTATGATACGTATTTGACAGATGATTGTGATATGCTTCTTGTTGCATATGGATCTTCAGCCAGAATAGCCAGAGGAGCTGTTGATATGGGTCGGGCAAAAGGATATAAACTGGGACTGCTTCGTCCTATTACTCTTTGGCCATTTCCAAGTGATGCTCTTGTCCAGCATGCTAAAAAAGCTGGAAAAGTTCTAGTTATTGAAGACAGTCAGGGGCAATTGGTTGAAGATGTTAAGGCTTATCTTGATTCTGATATCCCTGTTCATCTGTTGGGAATGTGGGGTAGACACAATGCCGGTGGCGGTGGAATAATTCATCCTGAACGAATCATTGAAGAAGTGGAGAAAATAAATGGATAATAACTTAGCAAAAATGAAAAAAGTAGCTGGAAAACCAAAGATAAGAGTTGCTTCGCTAGGGATGTATTGTCCCGGATGTCATTATGGTATTATTTCCAGGGTTATATGTGAGGTTATTGAAGAACTTGGTGTTGAAGGAAAGGCAATCGGGCTTGCAGGAGTAGGATGTAGTTTTGGAGGGGCGCCAATGACTATTGATATTGACTGGACATCATGTCCCCATGGCAGAGCTCCGGCCATGGCTACAGCAATTAAAAGAATACATCCTGATGCTACAGTATTAACTGTTCAGGGGGATGGAGATCTTGGTGCTATAGGACTTGGATGTTTTATGAATGCTCTGCTTCGTGGAGAAAAGTTAACAACTATTTTCTTAAATAATGCTGTTTATGGAACCACAGGCGGGCAGATGGCTCCAACAACCTTGCTTGGAATGAAAACAACAACAACTCCTGTTGGAAGAACAATTGAGACAAATGGTTACCCGCTGCATTTGCCTGAAATTGCAGCAACAATGAAAGGAGTAGCTTATGCGGCTCGTTGTACTGTTCATACACCTGCAAATTTCAAAAAAGCCAAAAAATCATTGAAAAAAGCTATTCAAAAACAAATAGATGGTATTGGCTACGGAATTGTGGAATTTGTTTCTGCATGTCCTCCGGGATGGAAGCTTGATCCACTACAGTGTTTGGATTATATCTCTGAAAAAATGCTCGATGAGTATCCTCTTGGTGAATTTAAAAATGTTGATAAAATTGAGTAAAAAGGTTTAGGGCTATTTTTTTATAAAGAAAATTTTTTTAAGGGTTATAATAATGAATTATCATGAACTAATGATTGCTGGCACAGGTGGTAAAGGTGTCCTTTTAATTGGACGGTTATTGGCACAAGCTGGAATGAAAAAATATGAGCATGCATTATTTTTTCCTAATTATGCTCCAGCCATGCGTGGAGGAGAATGTGAATGTACAGTTATAATGTCAGATAAGGCTATTGGTTATCCAGTAATGTTTGAACCTGTTTTTACTATCATTATGACAAGTTCCGCACTGATGCTGATGGAAAACAGGGTTAAACCAAATGGCTGTATGATGATAGACAGCAGTATAATAACAGAGGAAATAAAAAGAGATGACATAACAGTATATAGGGTTCCAGCCACGGAAAAGGCAGTTGAGCTTGGAGGAACTCAGGCAGCAAATATGGTTCTTTTGGGGGCATATTTGGAATTGACAAAAGCTGTATCCATAGAAGTAGTCATGGAAGTACTTGAAAATAAGTTGAAAGATAAGTCGCACAAAGCAATTTTAGAGCTAAATAACCTGGCTATGAACGAAGGTGCTAAATTAATGGCAAAAAATGCAAAATAGCATTTTTTAAACAGATAAGTAAAACCTATGAGACCTCCTGGTTTACCAGGAAGTTGTGAAACTTTGGTAGAGCCTGTCTATCAGGCTCTTAAAAAAAAAGGCTTTGATTCTATCAAAGCCCTTTTTAAAGAAATATATTATCGACAATATGCATAAGTTTACCTTGTTTTATATCTGTCAGTATATTGATTTTAAACGATATTCAACTTTTACTGTCCCATCTGAATGTATCAAAATGTCGATATCATCATCACCTTTTAAATCCTTATGACCTTTGATTTTTCCATAATCCCATTCTTTGTTTCCCATATAGTCAAAAGGTTTGTCAGTCCTGTTCTCATCATCTCCTAAATCAGTACGGAAAATATTGTTTATATTAACGCCAAAATTCAAGTATCTTTGAGCTACCACTTTTAAGGGATGTCCATATTTGTGACCAGCTGAGAAAATTACCCATTCCGGGCTAACTGCTTTGATAAATTCTGTCGAATTAGCATTATCTGCTCCGTGATGCGGTGCTATCAGGACATCAGAGTTAATTTTTATGGCATTTTTGTTATTAACTATAAATTTTTCAGTTGCACGCAGAGCTTCTGATGGATCACCAATGTGTCGTCCAACAGCATCTCCTGTAAACAGTATAGATTTGTCATGATATGATAACCTGATAATGATGCTGCCTGCATTTTTAAATTCACTGTCACTGTCAATATTCCAATGATCAGGAGGTGTATAAAATCCAGAAACAAATGTAACCAATGTGTCTTTAAAAAAAAAAGTCGATCCGATATGAAGCTCATCATGTTTTAAATTAATAACTTTTGATCTGCCAGAGGCACCTGCTTTGTTAATTTCTGCGTTTGCCTGTTTCCAATTTGTCGTTGTTCTTTCAAGTCCGCCATAAATGACTGTATTGACTTTATATTTATTTAGAATTTGTTTTACAGCAGCTAAATGATCAGAATCACTGTGACTGACAATAAGTAAATCAATTGATTCTCCATCAGGTATAACAGAAGCTATTCCTGCCATGGTTTCATTTTTTCCATGCCAATGCCCTGCATCATAAACCATGTAAAAGTCACCTGGCATCCTTGTTACTGTTGCTAATCCTGGTCCTGTATCAATGATTCGTACAAATACAGCATCGCTGACAATTTCAAGAGCAAAAACCTGTTGAGATAATATTATTATGAAGACAAAATTTAAGACTATTGTTTTTCCAAACTTTTTCATTTTAAATTCTCCGTTAGAAATTTTTAATGAGGCTGTGATAAATCTTTTTAATTATATCATTGAAATGTAATTTTTTGTGGTCAGCTGGCATAATTTTAACTCATTTTACAAAGATAAAAGCGCCTTTTTTTGATGCAAAATTATTAAGCATTGTTGTATGATAAATTATTGAAAAAAAAAACAGTTTAATATAATATTGCAGTTGTGAAAAATAGCCATTTTATTCTCTTTTTAAATATAAAACACATTAAAGATAAAGGTAATTAAAATGAGCATTCAACATGCAGTTGTTACATCAGAAAATTTAAAAAGGTCAAGAAGTAGAATAGGTAAAACTTTTAAACCGACAAAGCCCTGGTATAATTTGCAGGCATCCAAAGATGCGATCAGACATTTTTGCGATGGAATTGGCGATAGAAATCCTTTGTATCGAGATGAAAAATATGCAAAAACAACTGTCTGGAAAAATATAATTGCTCCGCCATGCTTTCTTTACAGCATTTATTGGCCATTTGGAGAAGGTGGAGTAATGCCTGGTATTCATGCCTGGGGTTCTGGTAATACATGGGAATTTTACAAACCAATATGTGTTGGAGATGAATTTACTTATGAGGTTACTTTACTTTCTGTTGAAGAAAAGAAAAGTAATATGGCAGGCAAAAGCTATATAAGTACAGATGCGGCTGTCTATAAAAATCAAAACGGCGAAATCGTTGCAAAAGCTATCGGCTGGAGTGTTCTGGCTGAAAGAAAATCGGCTGGCTCAGGAAAAAAGTATAGAGATATTAAAAAGGCTCATTATTCTCAAGAAGAAATAGACAATATACATAAGGATATTGAAGATGAAAAAATAAGAGGAGCAAAGCCCCGGTACTGGAAAGATGTTAATATTGGTGATGAACTGACACCTGTTGTGAAAGGGCCGCTTAGTTCAAGAGACAATATTGCTTTTATCATGGGAGCTGGCTCAATATACTTAAAATATGCCAATGAAGTTTTTTATGATTATCAGAAACGACATCCTGCTATAGGAATGTTAGACTCAAAGACAGGCATAGTCGATGTCCCTGAGCTGGTACATATGGAAAATACCAGGGCAGATGAAATAGGTGTCACAGGTGCTTATGATTATGCGCCTCAAAGGATTTGTTGGCAGGGGAATCTGCTTTCTAACTGGATAGGTGATGGCGGTTTTATTAAAAAAATGAATGCCGAGCTAAGATTGTTTAATATGGTTGGGGATACAACCTGGTTAAAAGGAAAAGTACAAAAAATATATATTGAAAATGACGAAAAATTAGTAGATATCAAATGCTGGGCTGAGGATCAAAGAGGGCGAATTACCATGCATGGCGGTGCTACTGTTTTATTGCCCTGAATTTGTATCTTTTATGCAGGTATAGGGCTGATTTAAAATAGATTTGAAAGGAAAATGCATGAATTCGTTGATTATTGCAGGATACATTATAGGTAAGTTCAAACTGATTTCAGAAAAATTATAAAAATATTAAAAAAAGCGAGACATTTTCAAAAAAGTATAGTACCTTACAATGTAAATTTTATAAATAGGGTGTTACTTACTTGAGTATAAAAGACATATTACAATCTAAATACCAGACTTTATTAAAGTGGCCGAAATGGCACTTTGCTGAGTCACTTGAAAAATTGTAAGTTCAAACTGATTTCAGAGTCCTAAATGCCCTATTAGGTATAACCTATTGAATTTATAGCTATACATAAAATATGATCATTGAAGCCGCAGTTTAATTCTGTAATATATACATTTTTAACTAGTTGTTTTTACTATAAATAAAATATTCTCTGAAAACAGTTTGAGCTTACCTGCTTGGAGGAAGACTCGGACGACATCCAATGCTTGGAATGGAAGTTTCAGGGATTTGCAGTCATGATGAAGTTTTGAGTATTGTCCAAAAATGTTTGAAATTTTATAAGGAAAAAGCTAAAAACGGTCAGCGGTTTTCTCATATTCTATCATCTGTTGATCAGATTATTGGGGATACAAAAATTTTGACTTGCTAAAAACAGATAGGGAGACAATATGGACACGTATTACAAACCTGAAGATTTACCAAAATTTGAGGAAATTGGTGAAGAAGCTCCTGAGCTTGCAAATAAATTTTTTGAGTATTATGAAGCAGTATTTGCAAAAGGCGAGCTGACAGAGAGAGAAAAGGCATTAATAGGCCTGGCAGTTGCTCATGCCGTGCAATGTCCTTATTGTATTGATGCATATACAAAAGCTTGCCTTGCAAAAGGCTCAAACATTTCAGAGATGACTGAAGCTCTTCATGTTGTGACAGCAATAAGAGGAGGAGCTTCACTGGTACATGGAATTCAGATGAGAAATATTTCTGAAAAGTTGTCAATGTAAAGTTAAAATATGACTAAAGAGATAAAACAATTTAAAACAACTCTTAAAGAAGCTGGTTTAACTCTTTTAAGGGGAGAAACATCAACTCTTCAGATTAACACAGGACTTTTGTGTAATCAGGTTTGTAAACACTGCCATTTGTCAGCAGGGCCAGATAGAGCTGAATTAATGAACCGGAAAACTGTGGAGGAGATAGGGGAATTTGCAGCAGCCAATAGCTTTTCTTCAATAGATATTACTGGTGGTGCTCCTGAGATGAATCCTGAGTTGCCCTATATGATTAAGATATTTAAAGAGTTTGCTCCTGAAGTAATTATCAGGTCAAATCTTTCAGTGCTTTATGAGTCAGGCAGAGACAGTCTGACAAACTGTTTTAAGGAGGCAGGTGTTACTATTACAGCGTCTTTCCCTTCAGTTAATGAAAAACAATCCGATTCCCAGCGGGGAAACGGGAATTTTAATAAAAGTGTAGAGACTCTGAAAAAGCTCAATGGTATAGGCTATGGTATGAAAGATACAAATCTTGTTCTTAATCTTGTATCAAATCCGGCAGGAGCTTTTATGCCTGCATCCCAGGAAGAAACTGAAACAAGATTCAGGGCGACTCTTTTTTCAAAGTGGGGTATTCAGTTTTCAAAGCTTTTCAGTTTTGTCAATGTTCCTTTGGGAAGGTATGAAAAATGGCTTAAAACTTCAGGAAACTATTTTTCTTATATATCTGAGCTTGTATCAAATTTTAATCCAGAAGCTGTTCAAAATCTTATGTGTCGAAACCTCATGGCTGTTTCCTGGGATGGTTTTTTATTTGATTGTGATTTTAATTTGGCTGCTGGTCTTTATTCTGGAGAGAAAAAAACTCATATTTCTGAGATTTCCATACCTTTAAAAAAAGGTGCTGAAATTGCGACTGATAATTACTGCTATGCATGTGCAGCAGGCAAAGGCTTTACATGAGGCGGTTCTATCACTTGAATGAGTTTCATTCTAAATAGTGCCTGAATGAAAATTGTTTTTTTAGTCAGTCTCTCTGTAAGATCTTAATTTTAATCCTTAAAATTAAGAGAATGTATTCCTGCGGTTAAAATTTGGATTTTTCATAGGCTCCTATCCTTGATAAAAAATTACAGTTTTCGTTTGGACATTAAATAGTAAGTAATAAATAATGCCGAATGGTTATTGTTAGCTTTTTTGTTTTCCCTTTAAATTCATATTTTTAAAAACAGGAGAATAAATGAAAAATTATTTAAGCTGGTTTTTTGAAAAAGACAAGCCATCTCCATCATACCCTGTTCTTCCTGAATTGAGTTCAGCTGGGGAGTCAAATATAAAGGGAGTGTACCTTGCTGGTGAAATTGCAGGAAAACCTT
>Ga0209344_10003947_pt1 | contig 14123 bp, 12 predicted proteins | sample Cruoilmetagenom6_FD_187293 | JGI IMG/M metagenome (GOLD analysis project Ga0209344, IMG submission 187293) | Oil polluted marine microbial communities from Coal Oil Point, Santa Barbara, California, USA - Santa Barbara Oil Seep Sample 6 (SPAdes)... | ecosystem: Environmental > Aquatic > Marine...
TACGTGGTGCACAAATGATTACGGAAACAATTAAACCTAATGTTGCCATAGTAACAGATGTAACTCACGATACTACTACGCCAATGATCGACAAGAAAAAAGAAGGTCATTTAGAATTAGGAAAAGGTCCAGTTGTAGCTTATGCTCCTGCTGTACAGCAAAAACTACGTGATTTAATCACAGATACTGCTGATGCTAAAAAGATTCCGTTTCAACGTTCTGCTTTATCAAGAGCAACAGGAACAGATACTGACGCTTTTGCCTATAGTAATGGAGGTGTTGCTTCTGCTTTAATCTCATTGCCTTTACGTTACATGCATACCACTGTAGAAATGGTACATCGTGATGATGTTGAAAACGTGATTAAAATGATTTACGAAACACTTCTTAATATTAAAGATGGTGAAACCTTCTCTTATTTTAAGTAAATGATATAAGCTGTCAGTCTGAGCGCAGTCGAGAACTTTAAACATTTTTCGACTGCACTCATCTTGACATAAATCACTTCCATGCAACATCAAAAGCATTTATTTGATCTCCCAGAAGACATTACCTATCTCAATATTGCTAGCCAATCGCCTGCTTTTAAAGCAATATATAATGCTGGTTTAGAAGGGTTAAATCAGAAAAACAGACCTTATGAAATTGGTCTTTCAGATAATTTTGAACCTGTAGTTACACTTAAAAAGTTATTTGCTAAGCTTATTGAAGAAGACGATTATAATCGTATTGCTCCAATTCCTTCAGTATCTTATGGTATTGCTACTGTAACGAACAATATAAAACTCAATCCTAATGATGAGATTTTAGTTATTGATGAACAGTTTCCAAGTAATATTTATTCTTGGCAAAAATTAGCTAAAAAATACAAGGCTAAAGTAAAAATGATTGTTGCTCCAGATTCTAAAATCAATAAAACCAAACAATGGAATCAAAATATATTAGATGCCATTACTGAAAAAACTGCTGTTGTTGCCATGGGAAATATTCATTGGTCTAACGGAAGTTTATTCGATTTAAAAGCCATCAGTAAAAAAGCAAAATACAATTCATCTCTACTTATTATTGACGGAAGCCAATCCATTGGTGCATTGCCATTTTCGGTTAAAGACATTCAGCCTGACGCCTTAATTTGTGCTGGCTACAAATGGTTATTTGGACCTTATGGTTGCGCTTATGCGTACTACGGAAGTTATTTTGACAATGGAAATCCTATTGAAGAAAATTGGTCTAACCGATTGCATAGCGAAAATTTCGCAGGTTTAACCAATTACGAATCCCAATACAAGCCTCTAGCCAATCGTTATGCTGCTGGCCAACATGCAAATTTCATTTATGTGAAAATGCAAATTGCAGCTTTGACTCAACTCCTAGAATGGACACCAAACGCTATTCAAGAGTACTGCAAATCTATTTCCTTTGAAGCGACGAAAGCGCTTTCTAATTTAGGTTGTGAAATTGAGGATGAAAACTATAGAAGTCATCATCTATTTGGAGTAAAACTTCCTAAAAACACAGATATTGAACGATTAAAAATTGCTTTACAAGAGCAAAAAATATTTGTATCGTTCAGAGGTGATTATATCCGAATTTCATGTCATTTATACAATACAAAAAATGACTTTAACAGACTTGTAGATTGCATAAAGTCTGTATTTTAAACTATTATTTTGGAAGAATACATCGACATCGTAGATCAAAACGGAATCCCAACAGGAATATCTGCTCCTAAATCTGAAATTCACTCTAAAGGACATTTGCACAACACAGCTCATGTTTGGTTTTTCACTTCGGAAGGTAACATTCTACTTCAACAACGAGCAGCTTCAAAAGCTATTTGTCCATTACTTTGGGATGTGTCTGTTGCAGGACATATTGATGCTGGAGAAACTCCTAAACAAGCTGCTGTAAGGGAAGCTAAAGAGGAAATTGGTATAACCATTTCTGAAGCACAACTAGTGAAGATTGGCGTTTTTGAATGTTTTCAATCCTATCCAAACGGACTAATAGATAATGAATTTCATAATACATTTATGGCTAAAATTAATGTCAACATTGAAGACTTAACACTTCAAAAAGAAGAAGTTGAAGCTTTAAAATTTGTAAATCTTTCAGAATTCAGAACTCTTTTAAGCTCTAGCGAAACTAACAATCATTTTGTGCCAAGTAATCGTAAGTACTACGAATTGGTTTTAGATGCCATAAAAGTGAATTTGACTCAATAATTTTTAGTATTTTTCATAAATGAATAACGTATTACTTGCAGTTGCTCCTGTATTAATTATAATTATCTACATCTATTGTAAAGATAAATATGAAAAAGAGCCTAAAGGTTTACTTCTTCTAAGTTTCCTATTTGGTGCGATTGTAAGTATAATTATTACCACTATTCTATATCTTGGTTTTGATATTCTTTTACCTCTAAAAGATAAATTTAGTGTTCTACAACAATTTGTAAAAGCCTTTTTTGTCGTCGCGTTAGTTGAAGAGTTTAGTAAGTATGTTATTGTCCGTTATTTTGCACAACCAAGATTTGCATTTAACGAACCCTTTGATGGCATTGTTTATGCAGTAATGGTGTCTATGGGTTTTGCTGCTACAGAAAATGTATTTTACGTTCTTGAAGGTGGTGCTCAAGTTGCTGTATTAAGAGCTTTTACTGCTGTTCCTGCTCATGCAACTTTCGGGATTTTAATGGGTTACTTTATGGGAAAAGCTAAGTTTTCTTCTAATCGTATTAAATTAAATCTTTTTGGACTCGCTTTAGCTGTTTTATTCCATGGTGCTTATGATTTTTTCTTATTTATTGATTTCATTCCAGGTATATGGATTGGTGCTTTTATATCTCTAATTATAGGAATTGTATTATCTAGAAAAGCCATCACTAAACACCAAGAACGCTCTCAATTTAAATCTTTATAATAAAATGCATCATAATATTATATTTTTCATTTTTTAAAAGCACTTATATTCTTAACTTTACAAGACCTATTAAACTTCAATTTTTATGTATAAAATAAAAGTCAATAATTCTCATAGTTTTGACATTTCAAAAGAAGAGTTAAATGCACTAGATGCTCTCGAAACCAGCACAAATCAATTTCATGTGTTACAGAATAATAGTTCTACCAAAGTTTCTATATTAAATTCAGATTTCAACAAAAAAAACTACAGTATAAAAGTCAACAACAATACATATGAGGTTGACATCAATGATGATTTAGATCAACTTATTCAAGCTTTAGGTTTTGAAGTTGGAGTTACCAAACAGGTGAATAATGTTAAAGCACCAATGCCTGGTCTTATCTTAGAAATCAATATTAGTGAAGGTCAAGAAGTCAAAGAAGATGATCCGCTTTTAATCTTGGAAGCTATGAAAATGGAAAATGTAATCACCTCACCTAGAGAAGGCATCATTAAATCAATTAAGGTAAAACAAGGTGAAACTGTAGATAAAAATTCCCTTTTAATTGAATTTGAAGCATAAAATTATCATACAAGGTTTCTAAAATCTTATAGGTATTAAACACTAATTAAATCTTCCTTTTTTCTAGGGAATAAAAAATAATTTTTTTGATGAAAAAAATACTAATAGCCAATCGTGGAGAAATTGCAATTCGTGTGATGCGAACAGCCAAGAAAATGGGCATAAAAACTGTTGCTGTATTTTCTGAAGCAGACAGAAATGCACCACACGTTCAATATGCAGACGAAGCGGTTTGTATTGGTCCAGCACCTTCAAATCAGTCATATTTAAAAGGTGATAAAATTTTAGAAGTCGCAAAATCTTTAAATGTAGATGCCATTCATCCAGGATACGGATTCCTAAGTGAAAATGCAGATTTTGCAGAACTTGCCGAAAAGAACAACATTATTTTTATTGGTCCGCGTTCTAAAGCCATCAAAATGATGGGAGACAAATTAGCGGCTAAAGATGCAGTTAAAGATTATAACATTCCAATGGTTCCAGGTGTTGATCATGCCATAACAGAACCAAAAGAAGCGATTCAGATTGCTAAAGCTATTGGATTCCCAATTTTGATTAAAGCTGCTGCTGGTGGTGGTGGAAAAGGAATGCGTGTCGTTGAAGAAGAAAAAGATGTTGAAGAACAAATGAAACGTGCCATTAGTGAAGCAACGTCTGCTTTTGGTGATGGTTCTGTTTTTGTTGAAAAATATGTCACATCGCCTCGCCATATTGAAATTCAAGTGATGGCTGATAGTCATGGTAATATCATTCACTTATTTGAGCGTGAGTGCTCTATTCAACGTCGTCATCAAAAAGTAGTTGAAGAAGCGCCTTCGGTTGTTTTAACACCAGAACTTCGAGAGAAAATGGGACAAGCTGCTATTGATGTAGCACGTTCTTGTGACTATTTAGGTGCTGGAACGGTTGAATTTTTACTAGATGCAGATCATAATTTCTATTTCTTAGAAATGAATACACGATTGCAAGTAGAGCATCCTGTTACAGAATGGATAGCTGGTGTCGATTTGGTAGAACTTCAAATTAAAGTCGCTCGTGGTGAAGCTTTAGATATTAAACAAGAGGGTTTAAAAATTAATGGTCATGCATTAGAACTTCGTGTGTATGCTGAAGATCCAATGAACGACTTCTTACCTAGTGTTGGTAATTTAGAAGTGTATCAATTACCTATTGGAGAAAACATTAGAGTAGATAATGGTTTTGAAGAAGGTATGGATATCCCTATTTATTACGACCCAATGTTATCTAAATTAATCACTTACGGAAAAACGCGTTCTGAAGCCATTCAGTTAATGATAAAAGCAATAGATAATTATCACGTCAAAGGTGTTCAAACGACCTTACCTTTCGGAAAGTTTGTATTTGAACATGATGCTTTTAAAAGTGGAGATTTTGATACTCACTTTGTAAAAAACTACTACTCACCTAGCCTTTTAGAAGAACAACACCATAAGGAAGCTGAAATAGCTGCAAAAATTGCTTTAAAACGCTATTTAGAAGATCAAAAACTATTAAGACTGCCAAATTAACTTATATCATGGACTCAAAAATAAAAACCCTCAACGATAAACTAGAACTTGCTAAATTAGGAGGTGGACAAGCACGTATTGATAAACAACATCAAAAGAAAAAATTAACAGCAAGAGAGCGTGTCTTATATCTTTTAGACGAAGGATCTTTTGAAGAGATTGGAGCTTTGGTCACACATAGAACCAAAGACTTTGGTATGGAAAAACAAACCTTTTATGGTGATGGTGTGGTAACTGGCTACGGAACCGTTGACGGAAGATTAATTTATGTATTCGCTCAAGATTTTACAGTGTTTGGAGGCTCTTTATCAGAAACACATGCTGAGAAGATTTGTAAAATCATGGATATGGCAGTAAATGTTGGCGCACCAATGATTGGTTTAAATGATTCTGGAGGAGCTCGTATTCAAGAAGGTGTGCGTTCGTTAGGAGGTTATGCTGATATTTTTTACCGAAATGTTCAAGCGTCTGGAGTGATTCCACAGATTTCTGCTATTATGGGTCCTTGTGCTGGTGGCGCAGTGTATTCTCCAGCAATGACCGATTTTACACTTATGGTTCAAGATACAAGCTATATGTTTGTTACTGGTCCGAATGTTGTAAAAACTGTGACTAATGAAGAAGTGACTAGTGAAGAATTAGGTGGTGCAAGTGTGCATTCTACAAAATCTGGTGTAGCTCATAAAACCTCAGCGAATGATGTTGAATGTTTAGAGGATGTCAAAAAACTACTAAGCTATTTACCTCAGAGCAATAAAGAAAAACCTCAAGATTTAGAATTTACACTTCAAGAAGAAATAAGAGAAAGCTTATCTGATATCGTTCCTGAAAGTGCCAATAAACCTTATGATATGCATCAAGTGATTACAGGTATTATTGATGAAGATTCATTTTACGAAATCCATAAAGACCATGCCGAAAACATCATTGTTGGCTTTGCACGATTAGGTGGAAAATCTATTGGTATTGTAGCTAATCAACCTATGTTTTTAGCTGGTGTATTAGATGTAAATAGTGCTAAAAAAGCAGCACGTTTTGTTCGTTTTTGCGATTGTTTTAATATTCCGTTGCTAGTACTTGAAGATGTACCAGGATTTTTACCAGGAACCGATCAAGAATGGAATGGTATTATTGTACATGGAGCAAAACTACTCTATGCCTTTAGTGAAGCCACAGTACCAAGAGTAACTGTTATTACTAGAAAAGCCTATGGTGGCGCTTATGATGTAATGAATTCAAAACATATTGGAGCAGACATGAATTTTGCTTGGCCAAATGCTGAGATTGCTGTTATGGGAGCCAAAGGTGCTGCCGAAATTATTTTCAAACGTGAAATCGTTGCTGCAGAAGATCCTGAAGCAAAATGGAAAGAAAAAGAAGCAGAGTATGCTGAACTATTTGCAAATCCTTATTCTGCTTCAGAACGTGGTTTTATTGATGAAGTTATCCTTCCGAAGGATACCAGAAGAAAACTGATTAAAGCATTTTCAATGTTAGAAAACAAAGACGTCAATAGACCTAACCGTAAGCATGGTAATATTCCATTGTAATTCAAAACTCTAACGAATCTTAAACATTAACAATTCAACAACAATCGTCTGTGATAATTTATTTGTCCGAGATGATAGGCTAAATGCATCGTGAGATGTACTAGAAAATATTCAGTAGTCATCGGTTCTTTAAATACACGATGAGTATATTCTTTTTGTAAATCGGCTTCCGTTAAACCTTTAAGCGTAGACGAAACAATACTTATGGTGTCATCAATCTGATTAATTAACTCATTTCTAGGCACATCTTTCAGTGAAAATTCAAGCTCACGCTGTCTTATATACCCTGTATTTCCCAAAGCTGATCCAATAAAATGATTCAAGTTCCCAACGAGATGAAGACATAAATTACCTGCAGAATTAGAAATACCTTCAGGAGTTAACCACATCGTCTCTTCCTTCTTAAACAATTCAATTTCTGTTTTTAAAGCGTTTAAATCTCTATTAAATAGCTTGATAAGTGTTTCAGTAAGCATTTGGTTTGAATTTTAAAATGTTATAAAAATTATTTAAAAACTGTTAGATTTTAGCCTGATACGTATACAACTCAAAGTAGCGACCTTCTGTAGCGATAAGTTCATCATGACTTCCACGTTCGGCAATTCTTCCGTTTTCAATAACCAGAATTTGATCTGCTTTACGAATGGTACTCAAACGATGCGCAATAACTATTGTCGTTCTGTTTTTTGTAAGTTCTCCTAAACTCTTTTGAATAAGTGCTTCACTTTCAGTATCTAAATTTGAAGTCGCTTCATCTAAAATAATAATCTTAGGATCTGCTAAAATAGCTCTAGCAATAGCGATACGTTGTCGTTGTCCTCCAGACAATTTAACACCTCGCTCTCCTATCATTGTTTCTAAGCCATCATCAAAACGATCTGTAAATTCATTGACATAAGCAGCTTTTACGGCTGTTTGTACTTGTGCTTCGGAAGCATTAGGTCTTGGAAACATAATGTTTTCTCTAATCGTACCTTCAAACAAAAACTCATCTTGTAAAACAACGCCTAAATGTTTTCTGAAGCTTTTCAATTTCACCTTAGACAAATCTTCACCGTCAATTGTAATTTGTCCAGATTTAGGATTTAAAAATGTAGCTGATAATCCTGCGATTGTAGATTTTCCAGAACCTGAACTTCCAACTAGGGCAATCACAGAACCTGATTCAGCTTTAAAATTAATATCATGCAGTACAGGTTTTCCTTCTTCATAAGCAAAAGACACATTATTGAATTCTAGTTCGCCTTTAAAATTCTGTAGCTCTACCTTTCGATTGGTATCATCTTCTTCTGCAGCCATGTTCATCAATTCTTCAGTACGATCTAAACCTGCTAAGGCTTCGGTTAATTGACTTCCAATATTACTCATTTGCACAATTGGTGCAATCATAAAACCTAATACTAAAGTAAAAAACAAGAAATCACCTGTGGTCATTTCACTCTGAATCATATAATAACCTCCAATTCCCATAATTCCGGTTGTGGCTATTCCTATTAAGAAAGTAGAAGAACTAGTCATCAAAGCTGTTGCTGTTAGACTTTTCTTTACATTTTGATATAATCTATCAACGCCTTTTTCGAAGATTTTGTTTTCTTGATCTTCCGCATTAAAAGCTTTTATCACACGAACACCAGCTAAGGTTTCAGTTAAGCGACCAGTAACCTCTGAATTAATTTTACCTCTACTTCTAAAAATGGGACGAATGTATTTGAAAGCTTTTAAGGCAATTATTCCGAAGATAGATAATGGCACAAATACAAATAATGTCATCCAAGCATTAAGTTTTATTAAAATTACCAAGGAAACAATGGCTGTAAAACTACCTCCTACTAATTGTACTAGACCTGTTCCAATTAGATTACGAACACCTTCAACATCTGTCATAATTCGAGAGACTAATGCTCCTGATTTGGTGTTATCAAAAAAACTTATAGGCAAGGACAAGACTTTCTTTTGCACTTGCGCTCGTAACTCACTTATTAAATATTGCGCCTGAACACTTAATATTTTTGTGAGTAAAAAGGAGGTTATTGCTTGTACTGTAATAGCAACAATCACAATAACAATTAGCGTCCATAATGCACTCGTATCTCCACTTGGTACTACATCATCTAATAAAACCTTACTTTGCCAAGGCAATACTAAGCCTGACAAACTTCTAATAACGATAAGTAATAATCCTATAAATACTAGATTTCTACGAGGCCAAATAATAGTTTTAAAAGCTTCTTTTAAGGTGACTTTAGATTTTTTGTTATCTGTTTTATCTATGGTTTTTAAATGTTGCATCTTTCAAATTTATAACACAAAGATACACTTGAAATTGGTACACTGTTTTTTCCAAAAGTCAATGTTTTGTTAATTCATTTTTTCGGGTCGTATGCTCTTGCTTTTCTCGTACTTTTGCGGCATGCAAAACAAACCTACATTTAAAGTCGAATTTATTGCGCTTATGGCATCATTAATGTCGATTGTTGCGCTATCTATTGATGCATTATTACCTGCTTTACCTGAAGTTGGCAAAGCTCTTGGTGTTACAACCCCAAGTGACAACCAACTCTTAATTACAATGATCTTTTTAGGCCTTGGATTTGGACAATTAATCTTTGGACCTTTATCTGATAGTTTTGGACGAAAGCCTATGGTGTACTTTGGGTTTGGCGTATTTGTAATTGCTAGTATTGTTTGTGTAACTACCGACAATTTTGAAGTGATGATTATTGGTAGAATCTTTCAAGGTATTGGACTCTCTTCTCCTCGTACTATTGCAATTGCCATGACACGTGACACTTACAGTGGTGACTTTATGGCAAAAGTATTATCGGTTATAGTGATGTTCTTTATTTTAGTGCCTATTGTCGCTCCTACATTTGGACTATCGTTGCTACATATATTTAATTGGAAGGCTATATTTAATGCTAACCTCATCATTGGACTTCTCATTGTATTATGGTTTTGGAAACGACAACCCGAAACACTTAAGAACGAGAATCGAATTAAATTTTCACCTTCTATATTTATAACAGGCACTAAAGAGTTTATACGCCATAAAGAAGCTGTAGCGCTTACCTTTGTTTCTGGATTTATTACAGGATCATTTATGGTGTATTTAAGTACATCTCAACAAATCTTTCAGGAGCAGTATTTATTAGGTGATTTATTTCCTTACATCTTTGCGAGTACAGCCTTTTCTGTTGGGTTTGCCACATTTACTAATAGCCGACTCGTAATTAGATTTGGGTCTTTCAATATTGCGTATTATGCCACTATAGCTTATGCTGCGATTTCTTTATTGTATGTTTTGTTATTTTATTCTGGCACCAACCCAAGTATTGGAATATTGATTACTTTCTTTTTATTACAGTTTTTCGCTATTGGTTTTCTCTTTGGAAATTTACGTTCCTTAGCTATGGAGCCTTTAGGTCATATTGCTGGTATTGGTTCGGCTATTAACGGATTTGTATCTACGGTTATGGCTGTACCTATTGCTAATTTTATTGGGAGTTTTGTAAAAACCTCTGTATTACCTCTATTTATTGGCTTTTCAGTTTTTGGAATGTTATCGTTGTTTGTATTTACGTGGCTAAAACGTAGACGAGTTTTTATTAATGGATAGTTTTTATATGAATCCTTTTTAATCGTAAGATTGTCATTCCCATTAATTAGAATTAGAATACTTGTAATCCTTTTATTCACTACATTTAGTCCATAATTTAAAAGCATAATCTTAAAAAAAGAACAATATGGCAAAATCACAGGATTCAAAAAAAAACATAAAAAAAGAACCAACAAAAACAGCTAAAGAAAAAAAGCAGACAAAATAGCTAAAAAAGCAAGTCGTAAATAACAGCTTAAGCTTTATTTAATAAAACTACTTCATTAGGATTAGTTTTTCGTTTCAAACTAATTACCTTTATAATCCTTACAATTAAAACTTATGGATTTAAAATTAGCAGTACTTATAGATGGCGATAATATTCCATCGGCCTATGTAAAAGAAATGATGGAAGAAATTGCTAAATATGGCAATCCAACCATAAAACGTATTTATGGCGATTGGACCAAACCTCATTTATCTAAATGGAAAAACGTGTTACTAGAAAATGCCATCACACCAATACAACAATATGGTTATACTACTGGTAAAAATGCAACAGACTCCGCAATGATTATTGATGCAATGGATGTCTTATATTCTGAAAAAGTAGATGGATTTTGCTTGGTCTCTAGCGATAGTGACTTTACTCGTTTGGCTACACGATTACGTGAGGCAGGAATGAAAGTATATGGTATTGGAGAAAAGAAAACGCCTAATCCGTTTATAGTGGCTTGCGATAAATTTATTTATATAGAAATTCTAAAACATCAAGCTTCAGAAAACGAATCAGAATCTACTGAAACTGCAACAAATACCAAAAACGACTACGATAAAATAACACAAAAAGAAATTCGATTTATTGCTGCAACAATAGATGATGTTGCCGATGATGATGGCTGGGCATTTTTGGGTGATGTTGGAAGTTTACTACAAAAGAAGCAACCTAATTTTGATTCTAGAAATTATGGTTTTCAAAAATTAACGCCTTTAATTAAATCTATTCCTGCATTTGAAATTGAAAGACGTGAAGATCCAAGAGGTCGCTTGAAACTGATCTATGTAAAGATTAAAGAAGTAAAATCAAAAGATAAAAAAAGGTAGACAGCATTGTGAGAAATGAAATTATCTTTCAAATAGCAATACAATAACAAACAAAAAAACTGAGCAATGATTCATCATTACTCAGTTTTAAACACTAATTGTAATACTTTATAAAACGACAGTTACTGTTTTATAATTTTAAAAGTATGCACTGCTTCTTCTGAAACTAATTTTACAATGTAAGTTCCTATTGCAAGTGATGAAAGGTTTAATTGTAAGTTTTCTGAATCGGTTTGTTTAGCAAAGACCTCTTGTCCAACAAGATTATAAACCTTTACAGCATTTAGTACAGATTTGTAGTTTACATTTAAAATATCATTTGTAGGTATAGGATACACAGATAAAGCATTAAGCTCAAACTGAGCTACACTTAAAGGTGCTTCGACTTCTAAAGTAAAATCTAAAGCTTGTCCATAACCTCCAAAAGGTCCAAATCCGAATGCATAAAACAGAATACCACAAGGATCTATTTCTGCAGGAGAATCTGGATCTTGATAGGTTTTTGTGATTCTAATACGAGTTGTTCCTATAACAGCATCAGTTGGTACAGTAATATCCATACTTACAAAAACACCATCGCTTCCTGTTGAACCTGTAATGGTTCCAATTTCATAAATTTCGCCAGCATCATCTAAAACATCGTTCTGATTCCAATCTATAAATGCAACAATATCATTGTCAAAAGCTGCGGTTGGAGTATCATAAGTATTTCCTTCAACCTGAAGCGTATATGTTTCTTCCTGATTTACAGCGACAACAGTTGCTGTTTCATCTACTGATACTGATGTTAAATCTGTATTATTAATTGTTGTTCCTCCAAAAGCAACTGTTGTGATTTCTTCAACGGTAACATCGGTTTCATCAACAGCACAATATGGATTTGGAAAAAGGAGAGCTTCTTCTACCTCAAGTGTAAAATCTAAAGCTTGTCCGTAACCTTCATAAGGTCCAAATCCAAAAGGAAAATACAAAATTCCACAAGGATCTATTTCTGCAGGAGAATCTGGATCTTGATAGGTTTTTGTGATTCTAATACGAGTTGTTCCTATAACAGCATCAGTTGGTACAGTAATATCCATACTTACAAAAACACCATCGCTTCCTGTTGAACCTGTAATGGTTCCAATTTCATAAATTTCGCCAGCGTCATCTAAAACATCGTTCTGATTCCAATCTATAAATGCAACAATATCATTATCAAAAGCTGCGGTTGCAGTATCATAAGTATTGCCTTCAACCTGAAGCGTATATGTTTCTTCTTGTGAAACCGTAATAATCGTTGCGGTCTCATCAATTGAAACTGATGCTATATCAGTATTATTTATTGTTGTTCCTCCAAAAGCAACCGTTGTAATTTCTTCAACGGAAACACCTGTTTCATCAACAGCACAGTATGGCCCTGGAAATGTTTGAGCTTGCACTCCTATAGTTAATAATGCAAGTACGAGAGTAATTTTCTTCATATATTTTTATAGTTTGATTGATTAGTCAAGTTACTAAATTAAAGTATAGTAGACCTAATTATATTTGCTTTTAACATTAATGAAGTCGGTTGGTATTATTATTTAATTGCTTCGTTAGGCTTTAAATAATTACTCTTCTTTCGCTTTTTTTATTATCGCTTTAAGACGTTCTTTTCTTGTTGCAGCTTCTTTTTTAAGCTTATTCTTTTTTTGAGCCATCAGCTTAGAGTGCTTGGCTTTGTTATTTCCGTTTTTCTGTCCTTTGGGTTTTGCCATCGTTGAAATATTATAACTATGTATTGAGTTTAGCTCTTTAAAGGTAAAAAGATTCAATCTAAAAACCTGTAATAGGCACATTTTAGGTAAGCTCCTTCAGGAAACCCTATAGGATGATCACTATCATGCTGTGTTTTCTGCTCTATGGAAAATGGACGTTGATATTTTTGAAGTGTTTGTGCATTGATATCGTAAAATGCTGTTGCTGTAACTCTGGACGAACAAGATGCTAATACCAAAACACCTCCTATAGCAGTTAATTGTACTCCTAATTGTGCAAGTTGTGCATACTTTTTCTTGGCTAAAGTCACTTCTGTTTGCTGCTTTGCAAAACTTGGTGGATCAATTACAACAACATCGTATAATTTCTTTTCTGCAACTAATTGCTCTAAAAGCTGAAAAGCATCACCTACCAGAATGTTATGTATCCCAGGATACGCATTTAATTTTCCATTTTGAAGCGCTATATCTAAAGCTTGCTGACTAATATCTAAACTTGTGACCTCTTTTGCTCCATTGGCTAATGCATGAACTGAAAATCCACCTGCATAGGAAAACACATCTAGAACCGTTTTGTTCTTACTTAGAAGTCCGACTTGCCTTCGATTCTCACGATGGTCTAAAAAGTAACCTGTCTTATGACCTTTAATCACATTTGCTGAAAAATTAACACCATGCTCAATAAATTGAACAACCTCATCCTCTAAAGTGCCATAAACTACATTACCATCTTTAAGTTGATGTGTGTTTGAATTTTGCAAACCACGACTTAAACGAATTACAGCCGTTTTGCTTTTAGAAACTCTAACTAAACTTTCTAGAATGGTTTCTAAAAATGGTAACCAAATTTCTGAATACAGTTTTACAACCAGCACTGAAGCATAGACGTCGGCAATTAACGAAGGAAATCCATCGTTTTCACCAAACAATAATCTGTAGCTATTAGTCTTGGTTCTTAAAAGTGCTAATCGTTTTTGATAAGCTTGCTGAATCTTATTATAAAAAAAGGTATTATCTATAGTTACAGGTTTTGAATCGCTATAAATCATTTTAATACGAATTGGCGAATTGGCATCATAAAGACCAATGCCTATCATTTTATTGGCGCGTTTCCCGAAG